>ERZ1034871.267-NODE-267-length-31710-cov-6.034655_pt1 | contig 31710 bp, 48 predicted proteins | sample MGYA00520631_ERZ1034871 | MGnify/ENA primary metagenome ERZ1034871 (study PRJEB33766, sample SAMN09781721) | gut metagenome | biome: gut microbiome | host: Homo sapiens | place: Madagascar | study: EMG produced TPA metagenomics assembly of the PRJNA485056 data set...
CGTCAAGGGCAAGGCAGACACCGAGATCAGCGACGAGGACGGACACCGCCTCGAGGAGCTCCCCCGACTCTACGACGAGGTTTGCAAGGTGCGTTTTGCCCACGACAACACCGGGACGAACGTCCCGCACATCTACGCGGGGGGTATCTGATGGCAGCGCCTACCGTCAACGCCGCGCCGGACACCGAAATCACCGTCAAGGCAAACGGCACGACGACAAAGGCTACGCTCCGATGGAGTAAGTCCATGCCGAGGGAACGGACGGCACAGTTCCAGCAAACGCAGGCCATGCTCGACAGCGAGGTCATGCGCGTGATTGAGCCCTATATGCCGCTCAACACCGGCATGATGATCGCGAGTATGCAGTCCGCCACGCACCCCGGCTCCGGCGAGATCCACGTCAACACCCCATACGCCGCGAAGGTCAACTACGTTTCCGGCATCATGGGCAAGAACGGCCCCAACCGTGGGCGGCGGTTCTTCGACCGCATGAAGGCCGACAAGCTGGCCTATTTCAAGGCGTTTGTCGCTAAAGCGTTAGGAGCAAAGAGCAAATGATCGAAGAAGTACGCGACTATTTCCTGTCGTGCCCTGCGATCAAGCGCAGGGCGAAGATCTTCGGCATAAACAACCTCGGCCCCGACGCACTGGACTACACCGTCGAGAGTGTTCCGGGGAGCCCGATCGTCAAGCGCTACACCAACGGCGCGGCGATCCGGGCGAAACAGTTTGTTATTGCCTCGCGCGAGCTGCACTCCGTAGACGCCAAGACGCAGGCGCGGAACGTCGAGACGTTCGACGCCGTGTGTGCATGGGTCGAAGAGCAGAACGCCGAGGGCAATTATCCGAAGATCAGCGAGGGACAGCCCCTCGAAGTCGTCGTCAATTCCTCCGCCTATCTGCTGGGCGTAGACGGTAAGACGGCGCGTTATCAAATCCAAGTCCAGTTAAATTATTTTACGGAGGGATCCACATGAAACAGGTTATCCGCAACATGATCGCGGACTACCTCAAGCCAGCCGACAGCGAAGGCTTCGTCTTGATGGGAACCGGCTTTAACACGTTGGACGAGAGCCCCAACGCGCAGACCGACGAAAAGACCTACATCAATCAGGCGTCGAGTTCGACATCCATCAAGGGCTACAAGCCGGAGTTCTCTTTTGATTCCGACTTCATCGAGGACGAGGCCGCAATCGCCGATCTGTACGCGATCGGTCGCAACCGTCTGACCGGCGAGGACGCGCAGCGCGAATACGTCCGCGTGGAGCTGTTCAAGACAAAGGACACCAAGGGCTATCCCGCCCGCAAGTTCACCGTCTCCGTCGAGGTATCCGACCTTGCGACCGGCGACGGCGGCGAAGTTACGAACGTTTCCGGCACGCTGCACCAGATCGGCGAGTTCATCGAGGGCTTCTTCGACACGCAGACCAAGGCCTTCACCGCCGCAAACGCAGGCTAAAACACAGGGAGGATATAAAATGCTGGTAAATCTGAACACGATCGAGCTCGACTTCGACTACTTCGACGCAGATCAGGGCCCCTCTTACATCGAGGGCGCCGAGAATATCGCCAAGATCTGCACCGACATGGAGGGCAAGAGAACCGCCGAGGATATCCGCGCGGGCTACACCAAAGCCGCAAACGCGACGTCGGAAATGCTCGACGCGATCTTCGGCGCGGGAACCGGCGAGAAGGTCATGCAGGGCAAGAAAAGTCTCAAGCTCTGCATTGACATTCTGAACGCGTTGCGCGACTCCGTCGACAAGCAGGCGGCAGAGCTTGCCGCTGTGCAGGCTAAGTACACCCCGAACCGCCTTGCTCGGAGGGCTGCTAAATCGTGAATCTGATTCTCGACGATCTGCCGGACACACTGGACGGCGTCGAGATTCAGACGGATTTCCGCTACTGGATCCTGTTCGAGCAGCTCATGCTAGACGAGGATCTGTCACCCCTGCAAAAGGGCGTCAACGCTCTAAACCTGATCTACAAAGGGACGCCAACCGCCACGCAAGGCACAGCGTTGGCGTCCCTTCTGTGGTTTTTCAGATGCGGAAAGGACGAGGACAGGCGGAGCCGGAGAACAGCGCGGAGCAGCGCAAAGCCCCGCCGCCTGTACGACTACGATCAAGACGCCGAGCGGATTTTCGCGTCGTTTTGGGCCGTCTATGAGATCGACCTGAACGCCGTCCCCTATCTGCATTGGTGGAAGTTCCGCGCTATGTTCGACGCCCTGCCGGACGACTCCGCAATCATGCGGGCGATCTATTGGAGGAGCGTTGACACGAGCAAGCTCAAAGGAGAGGAAAAGAAAAACGCCGACAAGAAGAAGAAATACTACGCGCTGCGAGACTCCCACGCAGATATGCAAGGCGACGCTGTCGCCGCTGCGCTTATGCGCGGAGAAGATCCGGCCGCACTCTTGAAGGCGAAGTGATCCGTATATGGCAGACGGTACTCTGCTGTTTGATACATCTATCGACTCTGACGGCTTTAACGCTGACATAGGAAAGCTCGGCAGCGCCGCCGCAAAGGGAATCGCCGCCGCCATCGGCGTCGCAACTGCCGCCGTTGGGGCTTTCGGCGTTTATGCCGTGAAGTCCGGCGCGGCATTTGATACCGCAATGAGCCAAGTCGCCGCCTCTATGGGCGTTACCGTGGATCAGATCCCGGAGATCTCGGCGAAGGCGAAAGAACTCGGCGCAACCACAAAATTTACCTCGACGCAGGCCGCCGAGGGCTTCAACATTCTGGCCATGGCCGGGCAGAGCGTGGACGATCAGCTCTCCACGATCGGGCCTGTGCTGGATCTGGCATCGGCGGGCGCTATGGATATGGCCGACGCCGCGACCTACGTTACCGGCGCACTCTCCGGCTTCTCTGCTCCCGCGAGCGAGGCGACGCACTACGCGAACCTGTTCGCCAAAGGCGCAACCCTTGCGAATACCTCCGTCGCCGGTCTGGGCGAGGCTGTGAGCGGATCCGCCGCTGCTGCGTCCAAGTATGGGCAGACTGTGGACTCGTCCACGTTGTCCCTGTTGCGTTTGGCAAAAGCCAACATCACCGGCAGCGAGGCCTCGACAGCATACAACCGCTTGATGGTCGATCTGTACACAGCATCGGGCGACGCCAAGAAGCAGCTCGACGCGCTGGGCGTGTCCTGCTACGATCAGGCAGGCAATGCCCGCGATCTGAACGACGTCGTTAATGAGCTCGGCGCGGCTATGTCCGGCATGACCGACAAGCAACGCGCCGCCGCCGAGAACACGATCTTCTCGATGTACGGTATGTCCGCTTTTGACAATATGCTCAAGGCGGACACTGACACGTGCAACGAGTGGGCGGAGGCTCTCGCCGGTGCTGACTCCGAGTTCGACGGCCTCGGCTCTGCTGCTGGGCAGGCACAGACACAGCTCGACAACCTCGAGGGCGACGTCACACTGCTGTCGTCTGCCTTCGACGGCCTCGCACAATCTGTCTACGCCGGAGCGCAGGGCAGTCTCCGCGAGTTCGTGCAGCTCGGCACGGACTGCATCACGCAGATGCAAGAGGGGTTCGAGTCCGGCGGCGTTGACGGCCTCATGGACGCACTCGGCGCTTGCCTTGCACAAGTCGTCGGCCGCGTGGCAGAACTTGCCCCTACTGTGGTAGAGCTCGCTGTAGGCGTCTTGCAAGCCCTCGTGGAAGGGCTCGGCGCGAACGCAGGATTAATGCTTCAAGCGGGCGTTTCCATCGTTCAGACGCTCGCACAGGGCGTCTCCGGGCTTGCCTCCTACCTGTTCACCGCTGGGCTTGACCTGATCGGACAGCTCGCGCAGGGCGCGGGCTCGGCGATCCCGCAGTTTCTCTCGACCGTGCTCCCGCAAGTATTGCAGTTCACGAGCAACCTCCGCGCGAATTTCGGGCAGTTCGTGGACGCAGGCATAAACCTGTTGCTCTCGATCGTCGACGGAATTGTAGCCTCTATCCCGACCCTGCTCGAAACGATCCCTCAAATCGTTATCAACATAGCGGGGCTCATCAACGACAATGCGCCGAAACTGCTGCTCGCGGGCGCTCAAATTATCATCAAGCTGCTGGCCGGTATCGTCCAGAATATCCCGAATATTATCGCGGCACTGCCTAAAATCATAGAGGCGATAGTCGCCGTGTTTCAGGCGTTCAACTGGATCAGCCTCGGCAAGAATATCATCGACTTACTCGGCAGGGGTATCTCCGGCGCGGTTAGCTTCGTATCGAACGCGGCGCAGAACATTTTTAACACTGTACGCGACAAGATTGCCGAGCTACCGTCGGCTCTGCTGAACCTCGGCAGCAACGCGATCTCAAGCCTCGCCTCCGGCGTTCAGATGATGGCATACGATGCAGCGTCGGCAGGCGTGAGCATCTTTACCGTGATCCGCTCCGCTATCGCACAGTTGCCCGGCGCTCTGTTGAGCCTCGGCTCTAGTGCAATGAGTAGCTTGCTTGGCGCGATCAGCGCGGCGATCGGGGCGATCGGCTCGGCCGGTGCTTCGATTCTGAATGCGCTCGTGAACTCTCTGCTCAATATGCCGTCCCGCCTTATGCAGCTTGCGACGCAGGCCTGCACGAGCTTCAAGAACGCTTTCACACAGGTACAGTGGTCGAGCATTGGCGGCAACATTATCCGGGGCATTATCTCCGGCATCGGCTCGGCGATTGGGAGCCTCGTCTCCGCTGCGACGAACGCCGCGAAAAAGGCATTCGACGCGGCCAAGAACGCGCTCGGCATTCACTCTCCCTCGAAGAAATTCGCGTGGATCGGTGAAATGTCCGTTGCAGGCTGGGAGAAGGGCTGGGACGACAGCTACGGAGAGTTCCTCTCCAACGCTAACGACGATATGTCCGCGTTCGTGGCAGACGCGCAGAATGTGATTGGCGGCTTCAACGCGGGCGCAGGCGGCAACGCTGCCACCGGCAGGCTCGCAGCGGCGGGCGGGGGCGGTGTCGTCACTGTCTACCAAGAGAACACCATCAACACGCACGACAGCTACACGCCGTCGGAGATCACCCGCAAGCTCGAGGATCTGTCCGACAAACTCAAGTGGAGGCTCTGACCCGATGGATAAGAAAACAAGAATCACCTACAAGAGCGACCTCGGCGAGATCCTGTTCTCCGTGTCGTCTCCGTTCTGGGTGAGCGAGATCAAAGGCGCAAGCGGCCTCCCGGTCGACGTTGCCGTCTCTGCTGGGTATAAGCAGCAAGGCGGCTCCGTGGCGAGTCAGACTGTGAAGCAGCGCTCGATCACGATCAACGGCTCCGTGCTGCGCACGGTCACGGTCAACCGACGGAAAATGCTCGACGTCATGGCCCCCCTACACAAGGGGACGCTGATCGTCGAGCAGAACGGCGAGAGCTGGTATCTCGAAGTGTGGCCGACGCAGGCTCCCGACTTCGACGACGGAGAAGGGGCGCAGGCGTTCCAGTTCTCCGCCGTTGCGCCGTTCCCGTATTGGCGAACGACCGCCACCGCGCGGACGACGGTCGGCGGCCTGCAAGCACTGTTCAAGACACCGTTCTTCACCGGCGGCAAGTGGTATATCTCGAAATACTCCGACACCTACCTTACGAACATCCGCAACACCGGCAACGTCAAGATCCCGATCAAGGCTGTGTTCAAGGCTGTAACGGACTGCACCGAGCCGGAACTGTACCACGTCGGCGACCGCACCTACATACGGATCCTCGGCACGTTGTACGCCGGACAGACGATCACCGTCAACACCGCATACGGACAGCGCGGGGCGACTCTCACCGATAAGGACGGCACGACCTCCGACGCCTTCCATCGGCTCGACATTGACTCCGATCTTGAGCTCGGCCTCGACCCGGGCGACAACATACTGCGCTATACAGCGCGGAGCAACCGCGAGGGACTCCGGCTGTATGTAGTGGCGGAGGAGGGCGTCGCGAATGGCATTTGAAATCTGGAAAGACAGCTCCCGCGTGGGACTGTTGGAAGGCTACGACTCGATCCAGTGGCTCACATACTCCCGTGACTCTGGCGAGTTTCAGATCACGATCACCGATCCGGCGGTCGCCGCGTTGGTGCAGAAAGGATCGACGATCCTCAACACTGACACGATGGAGCTCGGCTCGGTCGAATACCTCAAGCCGAAGGTCGACTCCTCCGGCCGCCTGACCGTAGAGGCTCGCGGCTACAACTCCGTAACCATTCTCGACCGCCGCGTCGTCATGGGGACGGTGAACATATCCAACATCGAGGCGGCCATGATAAAGCTCTACACCGACAACCGGCGCGGGCTGTCCCTGCTACCTCCTGTCTCCAACGGGTACGAGGAGAAAACCGACTCGCAAATCACATGGAACTCGGTGCTCGACGCATGGAAGAAGCTCGCAGAGCTGGCCGGGATCGGCTTTGGCTCCGTGTTCGACCGGCATACCGGGCAGAACACGCTCAAGATCTACAAGGGCGTCGACCGCTCTGATGATCGCGGCGAGAACTATACCGGCGTTTTCGGCGACCGTGCCGGGAATCTGACCGAGATCTCTTTCACTGACGACGCGAGCAACTACAAGAACGTAGCGATCGTCGGCGGCGCTGGCGAGGGTGCGGATCGTGTCGTGCGGATCGTTGGATCCGCCTCCGGCGACGACCGGCGGGAGCTGTGGGTCGACGCCAAAGACTTGCAAAAGACCTACCAGATCGCCACGCCAAATGGCACATACGACGCGCAGGGCAACCCGGAGTATAACTACACCGACGCGACCTACACGGCGGCAGAATACGCCGCTCTGCTGGATCAGCGCGGCGTCGAGAAGCTGCTCGAACGTCTGAACACGCAAAGCATCTCGTGCTCTGTCGTAGACGGGCCGATGCGCTTCGGCGTGAACTATAACCTCGAGGATCGAGTCCCGGTCGTTTGCAAAGACTTCCTCGGCTTGCGATTGAGCGCCCGCGTCTCCGGCGTTAAGCTCGTATATGAGGACAACGCGCGGCAAGTCTACCCAATCCTGTCCGACTTTAAACCGTTGAGGAGTTGATCTATTATGTTATGTTTTCCCCTCGATAATACCGAGTACGAGGCGGAGGGACTCGGCCTCGAACACGTCACGCGCTCGCGCGGCGTGTTTGCCGCCGACGACAACCTCCGCGTAAGCGCAGGCGGCGGAATGAACGTCACGATCTCGCCCGGCGTCTGCTTTTTGAAGATGAGCGAATACTGGGGCGTGACTGCCCTGCAAAAAACGGCGCTCTCGCTGCCGATCCAGACAGCGGACGGAGCACTCACCCGCAAGGACGTCGTCGTCGCACGGATCGACAAAGTTGCAAACCTCGCCGAGATCGTCGTCAAGCCCGGAACCCCTGCAAGCTCGCCGGAGCTGCCCGCTATTGTGCGGGACGACGACTACGACGAGATTTATCTCGCATCCGTCACGGTCGGAGCCGGTGTCGTGGAGATCACGAACGCCGCGATCTCCGACTTGCGGCTCGACGAGACCGTGTGCGGCTTGATGGTAGACACCGCCGCCAAGATCCCGACGCAGGCGCTCGCCGATCAGTGGGCGGCGTTCTGGGCGTACATCACCGCCGACGCACAGGCGGAGGGCGAGGCTGCGAAAAAGCTCTACGCCGCATTGTACGAGGAAATGAAGGATCTGATCGCCGACGCACCCGCCGCAAAGTTGCAAAACCAGTGTACGGAGCTGGATGAACGCTTGAGCTTGCTTGAGAAAATGAGCTTGGGCAACGCATTCAGCGCACCTATCACAGTGGACGAATCCGAATCTGCTGCTATCCTTGTGGACGACCTTGGCAATGCGATTTTGGCAGATTGGAAATATAAGGAGGTTTAACCTATGAGCGTACTTAGTATCGAAACCAAAAAAGTGACCGAGCTGACTTCTACCGAGAACCTTACGGATGATTCCGTACTGATGGTTCACGATGGGAACGGGCTGAAAACCATTCATTTCCGCTGGGTAAAAGGAAGAATCGTAGAGCGTAATTCGGCAGCACACAATGCAATTTACCGGGGAAAGTATCTGGGCGAGAGCGTAACAGAAGAACAGTATGCCGCCATCAAAGCAGGCACGTTCGACGACCTGTTTGTGGGTGATTACTGGACGATTGGTGGTGTCAACTACCGTATTGCGGCGTTTGACTACTACTTAAGCAGCGGTAATACGGCTTGTACCGACCACCATGTTGTGATTGTGCCGGACACTTCCCTGTACAAGGCACAGATGCACAACACCAGCTCCGGCGGTTTGGAATCCGGCGGCAACACTACGTCTGGCGGTTATGTGGGTTCGGATATGTATAAAACGAATCTTGCGAACGCTAAGACCACCATTAAAAGTGCTTTTAGCGGGCACGTTCTGAAACACAGCGTCTATCTGACGAACACGGTTGCAAATGGTCGTGCTTCCAACGGCGTATGGTGTGATTCCGAAGTTGACCTTATGTGCGAGCAGATGGTCTATGGTAACGGTATGATCTCTCCTGTATCTGACGGTAGCAATATCCCGGCTAACTATCATACAGATAAATCCCAGTTGCCGTTATTCCTGTACGAGCCGAGCAGAATTTGTACTCGTGAGACATGGTGGTTGAGGGACGTTGTTGACGCTACCCATTTCGCCGATGTCTCCTACACCGGCGGTGCGGACTGTAGCGCCTCTTCCTATGCTTATGGCGTTCGCCCGGCTTTCTGCATTTATTAAGGAGGTAACGAGATGTACACTATCACTCTCGCCAATGGCAAAAAACTGACCGGGCTGGATATGAACGGCACGAACTACGTCAGCAAAGAAAAGGTGGACGAGACTATCTTCAAGGATAATCTCTCTACTATGAAGGTCTCCGATGGCAAGACCGAGACCACCTACACCGATATGGTTTTTATCCAGCAGATGGAATGGATGGATGGCACTTTCTATCTTGCGTTCCGCGAAAAGACCAAAGAGGAAAAACTGGCAGCTGCCATTTCTGCCAATGCCAGCAGTGTGACCGATGTACAGGTCGCGCTTGCGGAAGTCTACGAAATGATTTTGGGAGGTAAGTAAGTATGGCTAAGATTTATGCTGCACTGATTCGCAAGGGTCTCAAGACCATTGAGGATGTACCTGAACAGCTCCGTGAGGAAGTCAAGAAGCTGCTCGCAATCTAAAACAGCAAAAAAGGCTTCGCAATATCTGAAAGGACGATCCAATCTATGGCAAAAATCTACGGAATCGACGTCTCCCATCATCAGGGTAAAATCGACTGGGCAAAGACCGCGAGCGAACTCCGCCGCGTGAACGGCGGCACGTCCCCCGGCTTTGCGATCCTCCGAATCGGTTACTCCGCCCGGCACGGCAAGGGCGGCCTGTACATGGACGGCCAGTTCCTCGAAAATCTGGCCGCCTGCGAAAAGTACGGCGTTCCCGTTGGCGTGTACTTTTATTGCTATGATACCAGCCCCGCCGCCGCGAAAATCACTGCGCAGCAGGTCTCAAAAATGCTGTCTGGGCACAAATTTGCGTACCCGATCTACTACGACGTGGAGTACGAAAACTACCACTTGAACTGTGGCAAAGCACAGAACACGGCAATCATCAAATCCGCACTCGAAACGCTGGAGCAGGCGGGCTATTACGCCGCCGTTTACTGTTCCCGCAATTTCTTCCTAACCTATACGAATCTGTCCGACTTGACCGGGTTCGATAAGTGGGAAGCAGCCTACACTTCGGTCGATACCGACGCTGTGCAAAATGGACTGTGGCAGTTTTCCAGCAAGAACGCGCTCGGGATCGCGGGCTTCGGCTCCTCCCTCGACTGCGACGTGTCCTACAAGGACTACCCGGCAATCATGCGCTCGGCTGGGCTCAACGGCTACACAAAGCAGGCGGCAGAACCGGCGGAGAATCCGGCTCCCGCCGCCCGCCTGCAAAAGATCCACATCGGGCCCGTCTCGCAGGGCGACGCCGACGCGATTCTCGCCCTCTGCAAGGAGCGTGGGCTCACCGATCCCGACAAAAAGCTGTACTCTAGCGAGTGGGTCTAAGCGCCGTGCACAGGCGTTGCAGTACGCGGGAGTATAAGTTTACGCCCTCGCACAATCGAACGCCCTGCGCGGGCTTGCAAGCCGTTCTCCGAGAGGATCCGCAAAGCGCCTACACCGCAAAGGAGTAAAACTATGGACAAAGTCAAAACCTACGCCGTGTTCGTGTGCGGCATCTTCGGCGTTATGTGGGGAAAGCTCGGCGCTCTCGCGTGGCTGATCCTCGCGCTGCTGATCTTCAACATCGCGGACTGGATCACCGGCTCCGCCGCCTCTGCCGTCGAAGGGAAAGGCATTTCCAGCGACGCCGGGCGGCGTGGCATCGTGAAGAAGGTCGGCTACTGGATCGAGGTCGGCGTCTGTCTCGTCGTGGATATGCTGCTCGTCTACGCCCTGCCGGAGCTGTCGATCGGCGCGACCGTCGTCACCTTCACGCACCCGATTGTCGCCCCGATGGTCTGCGTGTGGCTGGATTTGAACGAGATTCTCTCCGTCATTGAGAACCTCGGCCGCATGGGAGCGCCTGTCCCGGAGTGGCTGTCTAAGTTCATTACCGTGCTGAAAAACAAGGTTGACGTCGCCGGAGAAAAAATTTCCGAAGATGAAGATCTGAAATAATGTTCAAGCCCTGCGTGGATGTTTTTCGTACTCCGCGCAGGGCTTTTTATACAGGTTTACGTACAGGTTTACGAGAGCTTATAGGGCTTTATAGGTGGTTTTTAACCATTTTCGTGAGGCAAAGAAAAAGCGCACATTTAACGAAATACCGTTAAACATGCGCTTAATTTGGAGCGGGATACGAGTCTCGAACTCGCCACCTACTGCTTGGGAAGACTCCAAAATACCCCGCTGATTCGTTAAAAACTGACATTTTACAGGCTTATTACAGGTTTACGTCCACTTAACCCGGCGGGCATTTTCGATCAAATTCTGTACGTCGGGGTGGGTGTAAATGTTTAAAGTCGTTGTAATATCTGCGTGGCCGAGGATCTGCTTCGTGACCTCCGGCGGCAGACCGGCGGCGGCAAATTTCGTCGCGGCGGTGTGTCGGCAGGTGTGCGGCGTCACGCCCTCGATCCCGAGCTTACGCATTAAACTGTTGAAAGATTTCCGCACGTTGTTGTGATCGCGCGGGAGGCCGTATTTTGAGGGGATCAAGTACGGCGTGTCGTTGCCGTCCAGCCATTGCAGGATATACGGCATTATATCCGGGTGGAGCGGGATCACGCGGTCGCGACCCGCCTCTGTCTTTTCTCCGCCGATCAGATACCCCTCGTCGGCGTGGACGTTCTCCCGGCGGGCGGTGAGAAGCTCGTTCAAACGCATACCTGTGTAGACCAGCACGAGCGCGATTTTCGCCGTCTCTCCGAGGCGGGCGTCGTCGGTCGTGGTTCTTATTGCCTGCACCTCGTCGGCGCTCAAAACGCGCGTTTTCGGGGCGCTGGCCTCGGGCAGGACGAGTGCGGTCGAGTAGTTCGTATGGATTATGTCCTGATTTATGGCGTACTGGCACAGCTGCGAGAACAGCTGCCGCTCTTTTTCGCACAGGCTGCGGCTGGCCCCGGCTTCCATCATCTGCGAGAGGACTCGCTGGTAGTCCTCCGTCTTGAGCTCGGCAATCCGCCGGTCATGCAGGGCTGCCGCCTTGCGGTAGGCGTTCGCGTAGGACTGCTGTGCCTTTACGGTGATCTTTGGGTAGTGCAGCGCGCTCCAACGGTCGTACACGTCGGCAAGCGTGTAGGTCTGACGCTCCGGCGAGATCTTGCTCGCGTTCACGTCGTCGAGCGCCTTCACCGCCTCGCCGGACGTGGCAAACGTGCCGATCCGCGTCCCATCTGCCGCGACCGCGACAAAGGGGCGGCTCTTATTCCGGGTGTCTTTCCAGACCGAGCCTGTACCGCGCGGACGTCTGCGCCGCCTGCGCTGGGCTGCCGGTGCTCCGCTCTGCCGCACACCGCAATAGCAACAAAATACGGCGTCGTCGGGGATTGAGCGGCGGCATCTGATACACTGCATACCGTCTCCCCCTCTCGACGCCGAAGTTTGCTTTGTTTAGTCGTCTAAGCAGTCGTATGTAACAGCGCCGTCTATAACGGTGAGCAATGTGTTGTCCTGATTCTGGTCGTTCAACACATTCATTACGACAGTAATATCATCACGCCCGGCGGTTCTTGCAAGCTCTTTGAAGCTGCTACTCATTTCGACGGCGCTATCCTTCATGGTCTCCCACGCGGATTGAGCGCTGCTATCGCCATATTGCGCCGAGGCTGCCCCCATTGCAATACCGTCTTGCCACACGCTGACGACGATCGTGTCGTCCTGCGTATCGACTGTATAGTTATCAAACCCTTGCTTTATAGAGAGTTCGATCATGCTTGCGACGGACTTCGTGCTCGCGCCTTCCGTCTCCTCGGCGGGTTCTTCCGTGGCCTCCGGCGTCGGTTCCGGCGTAGGCTCTGCCGTGGGTTCCGGCGTCGCGGTAGGCGCTTCCGTAACAACAGGCGTTGCGGTCGGCTCCGGCTCGTCGGCGGGCTTCGCGTTCGGAGAAATGAACAGCGCAGCAAGGAACAGAACAACAGGGACGACGATGTTCAACGGCTTCTTTCCAACAGGGCCGAGTTTTTCCTGCAACTGCTGGATAGGAGCCACGAGGACGGCGGCGGCAATAAGCAAAATAATCGCTGGGGCGTTCCCTCCGCCAAAGGAAAGGAACAGCAGGAAAGCCGCCAAAACCCAACGCAGAATAGTTTTTACATTCATGTTAAAGCTCCTCTTTTTTATTATGTCCAAATAATCGGACTGTAAACCATTTTTTAAAATTTACTACTTGAAATACAACCGAATGTTGTGTATAGTTGTATTAGAAACTGATGCAGGGAGGATCCGCAATGACGACGTTAGAAATGATCAAAGACGAAGCAAAAGGTCTCACTCGCGAAAATGCGCAACGCGTTCTCGAATACATACGCGAGCTAAAGAGTGGCGGGGTTACTGCTTCGACTTCAAAAACCTAATATAATCGAGCACGGTTTGCCGATCTGCTTGCGACAGGTCGGCGCACTCCCTCGCTATAAGCTCCTCGACGGTATTCACCGCCGGGGAGCTTTCTTTTTTCTCTACCTTCTCGTCCTTCCCGCACAAGTAATCGAGCGAGACTCCAAAATAGTCGGCGATCTTTTGCAGTTTGTCTACTTTCGGCTGTGTTTTTCCCTTTTTCCAGTCCGACAACGTGGCCGATGTTATTCCCGTGTCCTTTGACACCCTGTAAGCGGTAATTCCTCTCTCTCGGAGCAACTGCTCGAAAATCTCATACATAACGCGCCCTCCGATTTTGTGCAATATGGCAAAGCCGAAAAATAGTTAAGATTTCTTAAATATCCGTATTGACACTTTAAGAAAACCGTGCTAATATATGAGCATAGTTCGGTTTACTTAAATAATTCGGTTTTTCTTCATATTGGATTTCGCAAAACCATAATATCACAAAACCGAGGTAAACGCAACTATCAAAATAAACAAAGAGAGGAGGTTCACTATGGCAGAACTGCACACCTGCACGGACGTCGCCGCCCGCTACGGTGTAGAGGTTATCACCGTTTGGGACTGGATCCGCAAGAAGAAGCTCGGCGCGGTCAAGATCGGCCGCGAGTATCGCATTTCCGACGACGATCTCCGCGCCTTCGAGGACGCCCGCCGCACTATCCCGCACACCTAAGAGAGGAGTCTACCAACAATGCTTTTTATCTACATCCTTCTTTTAATTCTCGGGCTGCACCTTCACATGGGCACGTTATATTGGTCGCTCTATTGCGCCGCGCTCGTCCTGCACGTCATCGTGTGCTTCATGAAGTAACGAGGAGGTGAAACTGTTTTGACGATTCTTTTTGAACTCTGCCTCGTTTGGGGGCTGGCTGTTGTCTGCGCCGCCGTTGTTACCGCCGTTTACGCATGGTTCGACAACGAAATGAGCGGCCACTTAACCGGCGGCTGGTGGCACATAGTTGTCCCCTATGTAGTTTGGTTCGTCGGTGTCGGCGTATGTCTTACTTTGTTTTTACTGCATCACGCAGGGCTTCTGTAATTTCAGAGACAAGCCCCTTTGCGGAGTTGTAGTCAGCGGAGTCGAGACGCTCCGAAAGTTCCCTCATTTTGGGGACGATCCCCTCCGGCGCGTACATCATGGCTTTTGCAGACGCGGCGCTGAACTCTGCAAGCGCTTCTTTGCTCCGCTTGTAAACGCAAGCGCCCGCCGCGATCGCGTAGGCGTCGTAAATGTCGGAAATTCGCCTTTGCTCATAGCGGCGGCGATCCTCCCGCATTTCCTCGCGCTTTACCTTCCACTGAAATCGACAGCTTATGATCGTGCCAAGAGTGGGAACGACTACGGCAGCAAGACCAAGTATTACACTGATTGTCACCGTCAAATCAACCGAAACCATTTTCAAGCACTTCCTTTCTGCAATGATTATAACGCAGGAAGGAGCACAGCACAACAAGGAGGTGCTAACCCATGAAAGACGAAACGACCAGCATAATCCGAAACTTGCTGGCGAGTAACGCCAACCGCAAAGCTCTTGCTGTTGATGCAGCCGAGGACTATATGAACTCACTGCTCGATGCAGACTCCACCGGAGTACAAGAGCTACTGACCGATGCCAAGACGCGCTACCTTGATGCCTACGCAGCCCTTGAGAAAGCGCAGAACGCACTCGCCGACTTTGAGAGTGCACCGCGCGGCGCAGCCGATGGCGAGTGGATCGACAACCGCTCTCTCCACCCGCTTATGACGCTGCCGGAGTTGTGCGAGTATTTCAAGGCTAACTTTATGACCGGCGACCCGGACACGGTCGGCGACTTCATCGTTGCCGGGAAATATCCGTTCGCGTCCGGTCTGCCTGCTGACAGTAAGCACAACCGCCGGTTCCAGATCTTCCGCGCCGGGGCCTATGCGTGGCTCGACGAAATGACCCACTCGAACACCTACAAAGGAGAAAAGTTATGAGTAGAAAAAATGTCCGCTGGTTTTTGCTGATTATGGCGATCTTTTATCAAATCTGTTTCTTGATTTCCAAGAAGCCCGCCGATCTGGTTATTACCACGATCTATCTCGTGGGGACGCTGACAATGCAGGAGGACTAATCATGCACCAGAACAGAAAAGCCGCCCAAGTGCTGGAACACTTGAACGGCCAAAGACGCGAAATTGCACAACCTCGCGTCTCTATTGTACATCACCCGCGCCGCGATTTCAAGCGCCACGCCGCAAAGTTGGTGTTGACCGTTTGCGGCCTCGTGTTCCTGACCTCGATCGTCGGGATTGCCGAGGGCGGCGGAATCCCCGCCGTCTGCTACATGGTCGGCGCTGTGCTGACCGCCAACCACGCCGCCGGTGTTCTGCTGGCGGGCAATAGAGAGGAGTAAAGACCTATGATGTATTCCGAATTTACCGCACTTGCGAAGCGCTCTATCACCGAGGACGACTATCACAAGATCGTAGAGCCTGTGTACAACTATCACCCCGCCTGCGTGGATAAGCCGACCACCGCGAAGCTGTACGATCTGGGCGGCTTGCAGCTGTTCCGCGACATGACGGAGACCGCCGCTCGCGTCTGCGCGTTGGAAGCCGAGGCCGGCGGGCTGAACAAGCGGATCGAGGAGATCAAGACCGAGCTGCAAGCCATGAGACCGGGCGCAATGTGCCTGTGCAAGTGAGGAGGGCTGAACGATGGAAAACGCCAAAAGGAAGGCTATGGAACCGAAGGAGTGGCTCGACTGGATGCTCGACGAGCTGGATCGGCTGCACAAACTGTACAGCTACAAACCGGAAGGCACTTTCCCGTGTGCCTACTACCTCACTGAGAACGGCATACCGACTATGCAACTTCTCGACAGCGACATGCCGCTTTTTTGCAAGGCTGTTCATGGTATTATGCGACGAAAGGTTGAACCTAACGGCGATAACTACCGCGTGATCTACTTCTTCTACTACCGCGGTCACAAGATTTTCTCTTACACGGAGATGACCGAGCAGGAGGTGCGTGCGCTATGCAATTAAGAGACACCCGCCTCGACCGGCGGCTCACGCAGCCGCAGATCGTCGCCAAGATGAAGGAAGTCGAGCCGCGCGTTGACGTGGCGCTGTACTCCAAGATGGAGAGCGGAATTTGCCTGCCGACGCCCGCGCAGATGGGCGTGCTCCTGTCCGTGCTGGACTGCCACTTGCATGACCTTTACACCCTCGACGAGATCGCCTTCCCCTCTATTCAGCCGGAAGTGATCGAGATCCCGGAGGAGACCCGCGTCCCGGTACGCCCCCGCAAGCCTGACCGCCGCAAGGGAGATCGCCACCGCAAGACCCGGCGGATCTGCCTGCGCGTGGACAACGCCACGGCCGCCGCCCTGCCGAAGATCTGCGACTATTTCGGCTATAAGAACGTCCAAGCGTGGCAGCAAGACTGCCTCGACACCCTGATTCACAACTACCAGCAGGAAGGAGGGACGGAGTATGTACCTACCCGAGACAGCTCCACTACTGCCGATTGAGCCCGGCGATCCAGACTACGACCCCTTTTGCAAGAAATCCCCCCCCCGAGCCGCTTGTGCAGCTGTCGCTCGCTGGCCCGGGCGTGTGGATTTGCCCGACGTGCTGCGCCGTCCTCGGGACGGTCGGCAGCAGATACAAAACGAAATGCCCGAAATGTGGGCAGAAATTGAGGTAAAACGCCATGACATTATATGAAATTTCTGCAACTATGCAGCAGTTCCTCGCCGCCGTTGACGCGGGCGAGATCCCGGAGGAGGCTTTTGCCGACACCCTCGAAGGGTTGGAAGGTCTGCTCGCTGACAAGCTGGACGACTGCGCCTGCGCCTACAAGGGGCTGATCGCCGAGGCAAAGGAGATCAAGGCGGAGGAGGCGGCCCTCGCCGCCCGCCGCAAAGCCAAGGAGAACGAGGCAGCGCGGCTGGCCTCGTATATCGATCACTGCCTCAAGGACTCCGTCGGAGATGGCGTCAAGCCGGAGAAGTTCGAGACTGCCCGGAACGTGCTTTCCTACCGCGCGAGCGAAGCCGTGGACGTGCCGGACGTGGATAGTGTCACCGACTGGATCATGAAAAACAATCTCGAAAAAGTCGGCGGTGTCACGGTTCGAGCGGATCTTCTACTCAAGTGGAAAGCCCCCGAGCTGTCCAGGACTGAACTCAAGGCCGCGCTCAAAGCTGGCCTCGTGATCCCCGGCGCGACCGTCAAGCGGTCGTTCAATTTGCAGATCAAGTAAAGGAGCGGGACTATGGACGAGAAGAATCTCGAACTCTACAAGGCGTTCCGCGCCGTGCCGGAGAATGCGCAGCGGGCGATCACCGGCGGACGGCTCAAGGGCAAGACCGAGATCAACCCTATGTGGAGAATCAAGGCGTTGACCGAGGTTTTCGGGCCCTGCGGCATCGGCTGGCGCTATGAGGTCGTCAAGCAATGGCTCGAGCCCTGCGCACAGACCGGCGAGACCGCCGCCTTCGTCAACATCAACCTCTTTTTCCTTGATAAGAACACCGGCGCATGGTCGGAGCCTATCCCCGGCACCGGCGGCTCGATGTTCTGCGCGAAAGAGCGCAGCGGCCCGAACTGCTCCGACGAGTGCTACAAGATGGCTCTCACGGACGCGCTCTCTGTCGCTGCGAAGGCGCTCGGCGTTGGCGCGGATATTTATTGGCAGGCGGACGCCACGAAGTACACGGCGGACACGACTCCGGCAGCACCGCCCCCGGCGGCCCCTCTCGTCTGCCGCAAGTGCGGCCGACCCTTGCAGGGCGTGATCCAGAACGGCAAGAAGTACACGGCGGAGGAGGCACAGAAAGCCCTTAACGGCCTGTGCGTTGCCTGCTGGAAGGAACGAAAGAAGGCGCAGAATGAAGATGCAACGACCTGACATCGGCAGCACCGTCTACTATGTGCGCTACGTCTGGGCGCAGGGCTATTCCTCCGCGCAGTACGAGGTGCAGCGCGGACTATACGCCGCCAACTATGCGGGCCCGCCGTTTCAGCTGTGGATCCGTTTCCCCGGCGGTTCTGCCGTCTGTGTACATGAGAGCGCCCTCGGCCGCCAAGTGTTCACCGCCCCCGACGAGGCGCAGGCCGTGGCGGACGAATGGACGCGCCGCCTCCGCGAAAGCTGGCGGACGCTATGATCGAGATACAGTTCACGGACGGCCGATTCTCCCGCGAGCGCGACGGCCTGTTCTTGTGCCTCAAAATGCGCCCTTCCAGCGAGTCGGCAGCTTACAGGCTGTTGGATATGCTGGACGGCGAAAAGCCGTTCACAGCTGCTTGCAAGCCGCTCCCGGCGCGGCGCAGTCTCTCCGCGAATGCCTATTGCTGGGTTTTGTGCGAGAAGATTGCCGTCGAGATCAGCACCGAGAACGCCCCGGTCGCCAAAGAGGACGTATACCGCGAGGCGATCCGGCGCGTCGGCGCGTTTGAGATTCGGCTCGTTTCCGCTGCTGCTGTCGAGTTTTCCTGCAAGCACTGGGAACGGATCGGCGTCGGCTGGATCGCAGAACCACTCGGCCACCGCACCGGCGACGATTACGACGAGGTTTGCTTCTACTACGGATCCAGCACCTACGACCGCGCCGAGATGGGGCGGCTCCTCGACGATCTGATCGAGGACGCCGAAGCCCTCGGCATCGAGACAAAATCCCCGGAGGAGGTGGATCGGCTTTTGAGCCTGTGGCAATGCGAAGATGCTACCTGTGCGGCAAAGTGAGACACCTCGAACGGCATCACATTTTCGGAGGGGCGAACCGTTCCCTCTCCGAGCGCTACGGCCTCGTTGTGGATCTGTGCCACTACTGCCACAACGAGCCGCCGGACGGCGTACACTTCAACCCCGACCGTATGCAGCTATTGCACGAGCTCGGCGAGCAGAAATATCTCGACGAGACCGGCGACACGGTCGAGGGTTTTATAGCCAAGTTCGGGACGAATTATCTCCCGACAGAAAGGACAGAAAATGCTTAACAATTTAGCGATACAGGGGCGGCTTGCCTGCAACCCGGAAATGCGGCAGACCACGACCGGGAAAAGCGTCGCCTCGTTTAGAATTGCCTGCTCGCGCGGACGCAAGGACGCCAACGGACACGACCTCGTGGACTGGATCCCCGTCGTCGTGTGGGACGGTCGCGCGGAGTTCGTGTGCAAGTATTTCCAGAAAGGCGACATGATTATTCTCGCCGGGCGTGTGCAGTCTCGCACCTACACGGACAAGAACGGGAGCAATCGTTCTGTGCTCGAACTCGTTGCGAATGAGGTCGACTTTGCAGGATCCAAGAGCAGCGGCGGCGGATCGAACTCCGTCCCGGCGGGCGGCTCCTACAATGAGCCGACGGCGCAGTACGACGAGATCGAGGACGAGGGCGACTTGCCGTTCTAAGGGAGGTACAGTATGCAGATTGACGAATATCCTGTACCGAACGAATGCGCGAGAGCACAGGTCTATCTTCTCCTCCCTGTTCTTGCCGTGGACGACGACCGCATAAGCGACGGTGAGGTTCTGCTGCTTGCCGAGATCATGGCACTTGCAAACAATACCGGCTACTGCTACGCATCGAACGCCTACTTGATGAAGAAACGCCGGATCTCTCTATCAACCCTCACGAGCAGGCTCGGCAATCTCAAGAAGCACGGCTACATAAAGGTCGAGCTCATCAAAGACGACAAAGGCTGCGTCAAGGAGCGGCGGATCTATCCGTACTGCCTCGACTTTACACCCTATACCGAGCAGCCGAGGGAGGTATGCCGAGAATCTGGCATAGGGTATGCCGAAAATCTGGCAACACCTATGCCGAAATCTCGGCAGGAGAATAATATAAGTAGGAATAATATAAGTAAGAATAATAGAGAGAGAGTAAGAGAGAATCGCCCGGAATCTGTCGAAGCTGTCCGCGCCTATTGCCAAGAGCGGAACAATGGCGTCAACCCGGAGGCGTTCTTCAACTACTACGAGGCCAACGGCTGGAAGGTCGGGCGGAATGCCATGAAGGACTGGAAGGCGGCCGTCCGTAATTGGGAAACCAAGGACGGCAGAGGCCCGCGCCCGAAGGGAGGTACACAAAGCAATGGTGCAAGCATTACAGACGGTTTTGTCTAAAGCCGGGATCCAACCCCGGCACGACATGACGGACGAAGAATGGAAACGCCACCTCATCGACCGCATGAACAGCGCCCCCGGTACGCTGGGCGACGGCATCGACTGCCCGAAATGCCTCAATCGCGGCTACTACTACCGCTACGACGAAGAGAACGCCGGGCCCGTGATGGTCAACTGTGACTGCATGGTGCGCCGGAAGGCTCGCCGCCGTCTGGATCGAAGCGGCCTCGGCTCGGCTATGCGGCGCATGACCTTCGACACCTACCAGACGCCGGAGGAGTGGAACCGACAGATCCTCACCGTCGCCAAAAAGTACGCGGCAGCCCCGGCGGGCTGGTTCTTCGCGGGCGGGCAGCCGGGCGCAGGCAAGACACACATCTGCACGGCGATCCTTCAAGAGCTGTCCCTGCGCTACCCTGTGCGGTATATGCTGTGGAGAGACGAGGGCGCCAGGATCAAGGCGTCACTCAACGAGCCGGAGGGCGTCGCCCTTATGAGCGATCTAAAATCCGTGCCGGTGCTCTATATCGACGACCTGTTCAAGGGCGCGGAGAAGCCAACGCAGGGAGACTTGAATATTGCCTTCGAGCTGCTCAACCACCGATACAACAACGAGAGCCTCTATACGATCATATCGACGGAGAAGTTCCTCGACGACCTGATCCGCATCGACGAGGCGATCGGCTCCCGCATTGCGGAACGCAGCAAGGGACACAGGATCCAGCTCAACCCGGATCCGTCCCGGAATTGGAGGACGAAATGACATACAGCTTGCAAGGATCAATGATCGAGCGGGCTGACAAGAACGACCCGCAAGGGTGCGGATACAATGAGGAGGCGTGCTTTACGCTTAACACGATAGACCGCCACGGCGTTGTATATGACGCAAGGGGCAACGGAAACGGAAAGATTTGTCCCACACTGACCGGCGACCACGAGAACCGCGTAACGGACTACTCCGCAATCTATGCGGAGAACCGCCCACCGTGGATCGTGCGCCGCCTGACCCCTACCGAATGCGGACGCCTGCAAGGGTTCCCGGACGGCTGGGGCGGTATCGAACAGCTCGGCGAGTATATGTCGGACAACGATGCAATGTTCTGGCATGGCGTATATCTGCTCGATTGCGAGATCAAGGGCAAGAAGCCGCGCAAGAGCATAACACAGACGCGGGCAGGGCTTGCCAAGTGGCACAACGCACTGCACACTGACAGCGCCGAGTACAAGATGTGGGGCAACGGAATGGCCTTGCCGAACGCGCTCTTTGTTGTGCGCAGTGCCGTCGGTGTTGTACATAACACCTTCGAGGGACACGACGTCCGCCTCGGCAGTCTGTTCGACGGTTCCGGCACTATGCCGCTCTGTGCGGAAATGTGCGGGGCGCGGGCTGTCTGGGCAAGTGAGGTCGAGCCGTACCCGATCGCTGTCACCCGGACGCATCTGCCGCATATGAAACACTACGGCGACGTAACAAAGATGCACGGCGGCGAGATAGAGCCCGTCGATGTTCTGACGTTTGGCAGTCCTTGCCAAGACATGAGCATAGCCGGAAATCGCGCCGGCCTTGACGGGAGCCGCTCGTCCCTATTTTACCATGCGATCAGAATCGCAAAAGAAATGCTCGCCGCGACCGATGGAAAATGCCCCCGGTTCCTGATTTGGGAGAATGTGACCGGGGCGTTATCGTCAAATGGAGGTAAAGATTTTGAATCAGTGCTCAACGAATTGCTCTCCGTTACGAGAGAACCCCGCCGCGTTAAGTTGCGCAGAAAATGGAGCGGCGCTGCCGGATATGGAGCTGTCGCCTACCGAGTATTCGATGCTCAATACTGGGGAGTCCCCCAACGCCGCCGTAGAGTGTACGCTGTCGCAGATACTCGAGGCGGACGCGCCGACGAGCTACTATTTGAGCCGAAGGGCGTTGAATGGCATTTTGACCCGCGCGTCCCGGCGCGGGAAACCGTTGCCGGACTTGCTCCTGACTGCTATCAATGGCATGATCGCATGGTGGGAGCAGCAGGCGGCGTAAATGGCTCTCAGGGGGGGGCGTACACTTTGAAGATTCGCTCCGGCTGTGATGGCGGAGGCAAGGGCGCTCTCGTACAGAGAGACTTATCCGCCACACTTGCAACGCACCAAGATCAAACGCTTTTCGTGAGGAGGACGGTACATGAGGACTAAAGCAAAAGCCAAGAGAGCCGGGCTCGACGAGAGCGAGACGCGAGACTTGCGCCTGCTCGCGCGGGCGCTCGGGATAAGGATCCGCTCGGTCGAGGTCGTCCCGGCGGAAAAGCAAGCAGAACCGAAAAGGAGGAAAGTTTTCAACTATGACGAGTAAGCCTGTTAAATATGCGTACACATGGCGTAAACCGCACAGAACACGCGACGGCGTCGTCGATATGCTCCCGGACATTTTATCGGATATGTGGGTCGGAGACTTTGAAACGGTCGAAGAAGCCGTAGAGGACGCGCGACGCGCATGGCGCGACGATTACGGATTTTACCCCGGTCAAGGCGAATACGTCGCCGTTGCTCCGTATACGCCGTATGAGTTGAAACTTAACATCTACCGCATTTTGGACGATATTTACGAAGACGCAGAAGAAACAGCCGGTTTCGCCGCGCAGGATTGGAGCGAAGAAATCGACGAGCTCACCGAAGAAGATAGGCAAGAGATACGCGGCGAACTACAAGCCGTCCTCCTCGAGTGGCTTAAAAAGCACGACCTCGAGCCGTGCTTTGGCAGCGTTGACACTGAAAAAGCTGTGTACTATCCGCTGTGGGAAGGAGCAGACGCATGAAGTTTCACTCGGGCCCGCGCTTTGGGCTGACCGAGGAGGAACAGCTCACGATTTACGGCATCTGCACGAGCTACAAGCGCCTATCCCCGGAGACACAGCGGATCATCGACGACGCCGTCCAGAGTTGCGGCGGTATCTACGCGACGGCGCTCTTTGAGGCGATCACGACGAGAGAGACCGTCCCGAGCGTCGCGTATCGCACCTACGGCACGAACTGCCCGATTGACCCCTCCGGGCTTGCAAAGAGGGTCAAAGCTGTATACAAGACCCTCGCAAAAACGCTCCCGGTCTGGCAACTCGCCAACGGAGACCCCCCTATTCTGTGATACCATAATCGGGCGGGGAAGTTTATGGGCGTTTTCTTCTTCGTTCCTCTCTCCTTACCCCCGACGTCAAACGCGCCGGGGGTTTGGTTTTTATATGCGCGGCGCAGCCTGCACAAGGGCGGCCGCGCGCCACCACAAAACGCGAGGAGGCATACCATGGAACCGAAAAAGAGTACCGTGTCCGTATTGGGCGAGGAATACACGATCCACTACCTCAACCCGGAAGACGACGCGACGCTGAATCACTGTCAAGGCTACACGGACGAGAGCACCCGCGAGATCGTCGTGCGCCGCGACCTTGCAGACCGCGACGACCCGATGAACGTCTCGGACTGGTCGGCGATCCGCAAGGCGACGACCAGACACGAGATTGTGCACGCCTTTTTCTTCGAGTCCGGCCTCGGCTGCGAGAGCGACTACGCACAGAACGAGGAGCTCGTAGACTGGATTGCCCGGCAGGGGCCGAAGCTCTATCGCGCATGGGCGGAGGCTGGGGCGCTGTGAGCAAAGCCAAGCCGACCGGCAAGAAAGCCGGGAAGCCTGTCCGGGACTGGATCGCCATTCGGAACGAGTACACCTCGACGGACATTGGGCTCCGAGGGCTGGCCGAAAAACACGATATTCCATTGACGACACTCCGAGACCGTTCAAGGCGCGAAAAGTGGCCGGATTTGAGGGCGGAACAACACCACAAAATCGCCACAAAAACGTCACAGAAAACGGCGGAGATCGTAGCGGACGACGAGGCGGGACGAGTAGCCCGCCTTTTGCGTATTGCAGATCAGCTCATGGATAAGACAGAGCAGGCGCTCAAGGAGCTGGATCAGCAGGCCGTGAAGCACGTCGAAAAGGTCAAGACGTCAATCTCCGAGAAGGACGACGACGGCAAGCCGATCCGCCGGGAGGTGGAGCGCGAGACCGTCAACCTCGAAACGATAAAATCCATCGTTGACCGACGCGGCTTGCAGCAGATCGCCAACAGCGCGAAGGCAATCAAAGATATTCTCTCCGCGACCGAGGCGGAGAACGACTCCGGCTCGCTGGACGATCTGATCGCCGCACTGCGTGAGATCGGAGGCGGCGGCGAGTGAGAATCGGCTACACGAAAAAGCAGGCGGCGCTCCTCCGGCTTTTTGCGCAGGGCAAACTCCACCGCTATACGATCCTCTCCGGCTCCGTCCGATCCGGCAAGACGTGGATCTCGCTCGTGATCTGGGCGTTCTGGGTGGCTACGCGCCCCAAGGACGGCGTCTACATGATGTGCGGCAAAACGATCGAGGCTCTCGATCGAAACTGCCTGCGCCCCTTGCAAGCCCTCGTGGGGCGGCGAAACTTCGTCTATAACGCAAAGGCAAAGCGCGGGACGCTGTTCGGGCGGACGGTCTACTTTGAGGGCTGCAACGACGTCCGCGCGGAGAACAAGATCCGAGGTCTGACACTGTTCGGCGCGTACTGCGACGAGCTGACCCTGTTCACCGAGGACTTCTTCGCGCAGCTGCTCGCCCGCCTGTCCGCACCCGGCGCGAAGCTGATCGCCACGACCAACCCGGACACGCCGATGCACTGGCTCTACAAGAACTACATCAACCGCCCAAAGACCGCGCAGCCGATCGACCTCGGCGTCTACACGTTCCTGCTCGACGACAACACGACACTCGACCCCGAGTACGTCGAGGAGATCAAGAAGGACTACGAGGGCGTGTTTTATCAGCGAATGATCCTCGGGCTGTGGGTCGTGGCAGAGGGCGCGATCTACCGCGTCTACTCCGACCACCGGGAAAAATGCTCCGTACACCTCGCCCCGCTGGACGCCGACGGCAACGAGATCCGGGATGATGGTTGCGCGGACTACGACTACATACAGCTCGGCCTCGACTTCGGCGGAAACGGCTCCGCACACTCCATCACGGCGACCGGGCTCAAATACGACTACTCGAAGATAACCGCCCTCGCCTCGCGCAGGCTTCCCGCCAAGGACACGAACCCGATCCAGCTCTACGAATGGGTCGAGGGCTTCGTCCGCTACGTCCGGGAAACGTACTGCCGAGGATCGCGGACGATCCGGGCACTCTACGCCGACAGCGCCGAGCAGACCCTCAAAAACGGGCTCAAGGATCGGCTCGACTTTCCCGTCAAGGACTCGCTCAAGAGGGAGATCGTCGACCGAATCCGCACGACGACGGCGCTCATGAGCTCCGGGCGGTTCTTCATTATCCCGGAGGACTGCGAGACGCTGGACGCCGCGCTGCAAACCGCCGTTTGGAATGAGAAGAAGCTCGGCCACGACGAGCGCCTCGACAACGGCACAAGTGACATCGACTCCCTCGACAGCTTCGAGTATAGCTTCGAGAAAGACCTCAAGAAATACGCGAGGAGCGTTGCATAATGTTTATCGACAGACTGATTCAGACCATCGGGAGGCTATTCGGAATGTATACACAACGGACGGCGGCGGCAGACTGCCGCAACACGGCGATTTCTGACCGCATGGCGAACGCTATTACAGCATGGTATCGCCTGCTCTATGGCGAGGACGTACACGACGGCTACCCTACGAGCAAGACCCGCGCCGCGATTTTTATCACCAACTTTGCGGCGACCCTCGCCACGGAGGAACTCGAGATCAGCACCGGCACAGGAGCGCGGGCGGACTACGTCAAGCGACAAGTCTCCCGCTATGTTCTGCCGGAGCTGCACAACAACGTGCAGACAGCAGCAGCGGGCGGCGAGGTCGTGCTCAAGCCGTTTATACACAACGGCCGGATCCTGTGCGACGCCGTCACCGCCGACCGCTTCTACCCGACGCGGATCAACGCCGCGAAAGAGGTCGAGGCCTGCTACTTCACCGACTACGCAACCTACAACGGCCGCGACGTCGTGCGCGTGGAGTTCCACGATATGCGGGCCGACGGCTATTATATCCATAACGAGGCGTATTACGACGAACGCGGCACGATGAAGGGCAGTTTCAACTATCACCTCGTCCCGGAGTGGGCAGACCTCGAGGAGGACACGAAGATCGAGGGACTCGACCGCCCGCTGTTCGCTGTGCTGAAAATGCCTATGGCGAACACCGTCGACAACACCTCCCGGCTCCCTGTCTCTATGTATGCAAACTCTATGGACGCTTTCGAGGAGCTCGACCGCATCTACACGGAGTTCCTCTACGAGATCCACACCGGCAAGCGCAAGCGGATTGTCACGCCTGACGCGCTCTCCGCCACACTGCCCGGATCGCCGAACTTCCGCCCGGTTCCGTACAAGGACTTGACGACGGATCTCTACCTCGTGCTCGACACCGGCGAGGGCGGTAAGCCCTTCGACGACTACACGCCGGAGATCCGCATCGAAGCTTATCAAAAGGCAATCGACGTGCAGCTCCGCCTCATTGAGCGACAGTGCGGTTTTACCGAGGGCACGTTCACCCTCGACGTGCGCACTGGGCGCATGACCGCGACACAGGTCACGAGCGACGACCGGGATACCTACTCGACGATCAAGTCGATACAGGATCGTGGGCTCAAGCAGGGGCTCGAGGACGTGATCTACATCTACAACGTCTACGCCACCCTCGGCGACCTCGCCCCGGCGGGCGACGTCGAGCCGTCCGTCGCGTTCGGCGACTCCGTGTTCGAGGACACCGGGACGGAGTTCGGGCGGAGGAAGCAGCTGGTCGACGGCGGCTATCTCAAGCCGGAGAAACTTATTTCGTGGTATTTCGGGTGCAGCGACGAGGAGGCTCTCGCCTATATGCCGGACGGTTCCGCCTCGCTCGGGATCGACTTCCCGGCGGAGGAGTGATTCTATGTTGACGCCGGAGCAGCTCGCACAGATCGCAGATCATGCGACCGTGCGCAAGCTATACGACCAGCTCCAAGAGGATATAATCGCAGACATGGCTCGCAGGCTGTCGAAGATGGATTTCGCAGGCTATACGACCATGTGGCAGCTCCAAAAGCTCGAGGCAATCAACGCGGAGCGGGACTACATCGTGCAGCGACTCGCGGACATCTCCGGCAAAAGCAAGACGGAGATCAAGGCCGTGCTAGAGACCGGCTGCTCCTCCGCACTCGGCTCGGATGATCAGATTTACCGCCTCGCGGGATATAAGCCGACGCCACTCGCAGAGAATCCCGCCTTGCAAGAGCTCCTCGATGCGGGACTGAAAAAGACGCTCGGCACGTTCCAGAATCTCACACGGACGACCGCCAACACCGCAACGCAGCAGTTCGAGAACACGCTCGACCGCGCCTATATGCAAGTAACGTCCGGCGGAATCAGTTACCAGCAGGCGATCAAGGGCGCAGTAATCGACCTGTCAAAGCAGGGCGTCGCCGTGATCCAGTACCCGACAGGACATACCGACTACATGGACGTCGCCGTCCGCCGGGCTGTCCTGACTGGCGTAAATCAGACCGCGCTCAAGATCCAAGACGCGCGGGCGGACGAGCTGGGCTGTGACCTCGTCGAGGTAACGGCGCACTATGGAGCTCGCCCAACACACGCGGAATGGCAGGGACGTGTATATTCGCGCTCCGGCAGGGACAAAAACTACAAGAATTTCTACGACGCCACAGGCTACGGCACGGGCGACGGTCTCGGCGGGTGGAACTGCCGCCACTCGTTTTTTCCGTTCTTCAAGGGACTGTCCCGGCAGAATTACAGCTTGCAAGAGCTGCACAAAATGAACCGGCAGACCGTGAGCTACAACGGCCGCGAGCTGTCCCTGTACGATGCAACGCAGATGCAGCGGGCAAACGAGCGCGAGATTCGCGCCCTAAAGCGAGAGCAAGCCGGGCTCGAGGGCGCGGGGCAAGACGTCTCCGAGGTCAAAGCCAAGCTCCGGGACGCACAGGCAAAGCAGCGCGACCTCTGCGAGCAGACAGGCCTCCGGCGTGACTATTTCCGCGAACGGGGCGGCAAGCAGAACCAGCAGGCAAGCCCAAATCCGAAGATCCAGATCGCACGGCAGGCGCAGGCAGCCGGTACGGCCACGACATCAAAAACAGCGTCGGCGGAACTCGCCCAAGTGGACGCGAGCGGATTTCCGAGTTTATTCACGGAGTCGGCACGAGTGAAGAAACAGACGGTCGCCTTCGCGGACTATTTGAACTCGGTAGAAAATGCCGATCCGACCGTGCGCCGGATCTATGCAGAGTTCGGCAAGCTCGACAACCTCCCCGGCAGCGTCAAGGCTAAAGTCTCGTACACCAAAGACGGCCATGCGGTCAACACATCATGGTATCGCCTCGACGGACGCCTCGCTGACGTCACGGTCAAGATCCCGGACGTAACATACAGCGGAGACATAACAGGAGCCGCACAGACAACAGCTCACGAGCTCGGCCACTATATTGACTTTTTGTGCCGAGAAGATCCTCAAAAGGCGGCGGGCTGGATCACAACCAAAAGCGCCGACCTGATGGACGCGGTTCGCGGCGAGCATACCGTCCCGCCCGAAATTCAAAGCCTTTTCAAGGCGACCGACGAAAAAGTGCGAGAAGCCGGAAAAAGCGTCATAGAAGAACGGCGCAGCAAACTCGACGCCTTGCGCGACTCGTGGTATAATGGTGGCGTTAGCTTCAAAGACTATCAAAAAGCACGATCAAAGATAATCGGAGAAGCAGAGCTCCTCACGGATCGCGCACAGCGCAATGCGTCCAACGGCGTGGGCCAGCTCGAGGACATCTACGACGCCCTCGTCGGCGGGTCGCGTCCCGGTATGTATGGGCATGGGTACGACTATTACCGAGATTATAACAACCGAGTGCAAGAGATATGGGCCAACTATTGCAGCCTTTCGCTCACACGTCCAGACCTGATCGACGAGCTGCGAAAACATGAGCCGGATCTCGTGCAGGCTCTCGACAACGTGGCAGCAGAGATAGAAAAGAGGATTTTATGACAGAACGAGAAGTAGTGTCCAAACAGGCTATAATTGACGACTTGTTCTTTGAGTGCTCCGACCGGCTCGTTCACGAGTTTTTCGATTACGAAAGCGTAGAGAAGCTCGACGAGAAGATCGACGTGCTCCGAAAGCTGAACTCTGGCGTCAAGCCGGAGGACATTCCGAACTATTATGATGTCCTCGAAAAGTACCCGAAAAACGGTGAGGCGTGGGACTAAACCCGCCAACGGAGACCCCCCTATAATATGCTACCCTATGAGCAGACCGCAAAAGGTCTGCTCTTTTTTATTTCCTCCGCCCTCGGGAGGCTTAAACGAGAGGGACGGCGCACCGGGGAGAGGCCCCGGATATACAAGCCAAATCGACGCCGGAGAAGGAGAAAAGCTATGACCGACTATTCGTTTTTGAAACCCCTGTTCGGTGCCGACGGATCTAAAGCCGTGACCTACGATCAGTTCACGGAGGCGCTCGACGCGCAGAAAGAGATCAAGATTGGCAACCTTGCCGACGGTTCGTACGTTGCGAAGGGCAAGTTCGACGCGGTCGTGACGGAACGCGACACGCTGAAAAGCGGCAAGGAAGAAGCCGACAAAAAGCTCGCCGGTTATGATCCAGAGTGGAAAGCCAAGGCGGAGGCGGCACAGGCCGAGGCCGACGCCAAAGTCAACGCGATTCTCCTCAAGAACGCGGCGCTCGGCGCTCTCAAGGGTGCAGGGTGCAAAGACCCTGATCTCGCATTTATGGCGCTTGACGCCTCCAAGCTCAAGCTCGACGGCGAGAACGTTATCGGCCTGACCGATCAGATCGAGGCCTCCAAGAAGGCGCACCCGTCCCTCTATGACGTCGAGGGGGACGAGAAGCAGACGCAGCAGCACGGCAACCTCCGCGTTACGACCGGCTCGAACGGCAGAACGCAGCCTCGCGGCAGCGACAAAGAGACCCTCGACGCGATCTACGCAAACAATCCGTTCTACAAGAAATAACACAAGGAGTGTTACAAAATGGCTGTTCTTATCAACACGCAGAACGTAGACGAGAAGTATTCTCCGATTCTGGAGCCTAACCTGTTCTACGCTTCCGTTTTCGTGCCCGGTGCAACCTGTACCGACCAGTACCAGACCGGGCCCGCAGGCGGCATCTACGTCCACAAGCTGAAAACTTCCGCCGTCGCCCCCGGCAAGCCCGGCCGCAGCTTCACCGACGAGGAAACCGGCGACGACCTGATCCAGATCCTGCTGAACAACAACTTCCAGAAGTCCAAGAAGATCTACAACGTGCAGGCCGCACAGGTCGGCGTTGCTCTGGGCAATGAGAACCTGTCCCTCGCGATTCAGGAGTGCAGCGAAGGTCGTCAGATCGCGGGCGTTGCCTGCCTCGTCAACGAAGGCACGGCCTCTACCGCGACCACCGCCGTCACCGATCCCAAGAAGGACGCCGTCGACGTCCGCGCCGAGCTGGTCAAGGCAAAGGGCAGCGCCGACGTCGTTCTGTGCTCCCCGGACTACTACGCCATGATCCTCAAGCAGGCGGGCTCCGAGTTCACCCCGAACACGAACGAGCAGATCACCCTCACCGGCCGTGTCGGTCAGTGGCTCGGCATGACCTTTATCGAGTGCGCAATGCTGGCCGAGGCCTCCGGCAAGTATTACGACTACGCCGGGACGCTGAAAACCGTCGACTTCTCCAAGGTTGACTACATCATGTACAACCACCGTGCGCTGTCCATCATCGACAGCTTCGAGGCTGCCCGCCTGCGCGACTCCGAGGACTTCGTCGGTACGAAGGCACAGGTTGAAATGAACGTCGGCTACCGCGTCACCAACAAGGCACTCGTCCGCGTCCGCAAGCACGCCGAAGCCTAAGCCGAGAGGAGGCTCTCTATGTACAGCACCTACGAGCAGTACCAGAGCACAGGCGGCAAGCTCACCGAGGAGCAGTACACGATCTACACAGCGAAAGCCGCGAGCCTGATCGACTACAAGACACTCCACCGCGCAGACTCCGCACCGCCCGAAATGCGGGCCTCTCTGGGGCTTGCAGAGTGCGAGCTGATAGAGATCCTCGACGGCTACAAAAACGCCGTAGGCGGGCTTGCAAGTGAGTCCATCGACGGCTATTCGTACACCGTCAAAGCAGACCCCGCCGGGGCACAGAGCCGAGCGATCGACGACGTGCTCCGCCGGTATCTGTTCCGCCCTGATCTGGGCGTCAATCTGTTGTGCAGGGGGCTGGACGCATGACGACCAACACCGACGCGACGATCTACAACGTCGTGCAGGCGCAGGACGGCAGCGTCCGAGCCTTCCGGCACTACTTGCCCGCCGTCCATTGGTATGGCAGACCGGCGGCACAGGCTGACGGCTCCGGCGCATCAAGAGCCGACGCCTACTCCGTGCGGATTCCTGACCCTGACGGCTACGTCCCGCCGCGCGTTTGGCGCGGGCTCTCCGATGAGGAGCGACTCACCTGCTGGACGGTGCAGCCGGACGACCTGATCGTCAAGGG
>ERZ1034871.274-NODE-274-length-31171-cov-10.544961_pt1 | contig 31171 bp, 34 predicted proteins | sample MGYA00520631_ERZ1034871 | MGnify/ENA primary metagenome ERZ1034871 (study PRJEB33766, sample SAMN09781721) | gut metagenome | biome: gut microbiome | host: Homo sapiens | place: Madagascar | study: EMG produced TPA metagenomics assembly of the PRJNA485056 data...
ATATATTATTTAAAAGTTTAATAATTTCATTTTCTATATAAGTGAATCTGTCCTGAATGTACTTGGTAACTCTCCAAATAGAATCATGATAACCTAAATCATAAGGAATATTATCATAGAAGTTTGTTACTGGAGGATTTCCAGTTGACTCCTTGATACATTCAAAAATCACATGACGAGATTTACCATAGGCACAAGTTTCACCAATAGCATAAGTTTTCTCATTGTCATAAGTATTATCTGCCAGATATTCGTATGAGCTCCCTTTGATTTTCCAATGCTCTCTATCTACGTTGTCGTCTCTATTAGAGGGAGACTCTGTCCATTTCTTGTATTCAAGTTTTATAGCTTCTATTGGAAATCTGTTAAACCAGTTCTTGACAAGTGATATAACATGTTCTGGAGTAAATATGCCCAATGATTTCAACTTATTATATCTTGCTTTTATTTCTTCCTTATGATACTGTACCAAGTACTTAAAAGGATAATTTGCATTAGATGAATCTGCTGCATTCAGCATCACGTCTGCACTTCTCACACCCGGGCAGTTGTAAATTTGCCCGAAAGTTCTGTCTTTGTCATAATCACAAATGAACCACTTTACACCATCGTATGTTATCCATTGCCAGTTGTAGGCGATGTCTTCATCTGCAAGAACATATTGTAATACATAGAAATCAATAAGATTTTCCAAGTCATAATGCTTATCCAAGAATTCTTCACCACCATTCTCATTTGTCTTGGCATTGAGTTCTCTAGCCATTGAGTTGAAAGTCAAGATAGACTGCTTGACTTTGTTTGACAGAATATGCTTCTTGTCAGAAGGGTTATATCCTTCTGTATCTGAGCCTAACAATTCCTTCGGCTTATCACCATCATAAGATTCAAATCCTTTAGCAGTAGCCACATTTGTCAATAAGCCTTTAGGATTTCTAACCTCAAAAGAAGTCCAATCCAAAGGGCTTAACATTGGACCGCGACCACCATCCAAATGGATATTTGTACCCAAAGACTTGTTCATGTGATAATTATCTCTGTGTTTTTTAAGTGCCCAGTTGAATACTCCGTAAAATTCACCATTGAGATATACAATACAAGGAAAAGCATCTGGAATACATTTTGCACCAGTATCTTTCTGTAAGGACAAATCATTGATAATTTCAGCATTATATGAGCCTGATGTTATATTTATGTTTCCAAGCAATGCCTTCTTCCAAGGGTTGGAATATATAGGACTTCTTGATGCCCATACTTCTTGAACCAGCTTGTATGCCACAATACTGATACCTTTAAAGAAGTCAGAGTATTGTGCCTTAAAGTGGAATGAATCTTGTGCTACCCAATCACCGAACTTAATTGCAAAACTATCACCACCCCAATCTGAATCAAAGAAGTCACATGCAAATGATTTCTTAGGATATTGCATAGTAGAATTACCCTGTGCATTCACTATTACTTTCTTCTTAAAGTAATTTCCTTGCATATCCCACATTTCAAAGTAAGCCTTTGCATTGGTTGTCTTTGTTGTAGGCATAGAATCTATTCCACTGATATTGATTCTTGCACATCTTGGTTCTGGAATATATAAAGGAGATTTGCCGTCATTTGAAAGATAGTCACTCCAATCAATAGGCGACTTTGCATCGAAATCATTAGCTTTAAGTGCCTCTTTGATATTGTTTACACTATTGCCTTGAAGATTAAGATTTGAAACATCAAGGTTTATAACTTCCATATCGTGCTCATGTTTTTTGCCATTAGCATCACGATATGAAACCATTTTACCATCAGTATCAGTGGTTATTTCCGTTCTCCCCTCTACATCTTCAAAGCTAGTATTTGCATCAGCTACATCTGCATCAATGAGAGACATTCCTTTCTCCTTATCAACCTTAGCATCAATAGTCTCAGACTTCATGTTATAAGCATAGTGACTACCATCATTGTAAGTAGCAGACAGAACCTTTCCTTCTGCATCTTTCTCTACTGCAAGATATTCAGGATTCTCCTGCAAAGAGAAAACATCTAGAAGTTCTTTAAGGTTAGTATCTATTGTACCTACCTTTCCCTGCAATGATGCAATATCTGATTGAAGCTGAGAGATAACTTGCTTCAAGGCATTGACAGCATGGATTTCGCCAATGATTTGTCCGTCTCTTCTGATGCCAAGAACTACTTTATCGTCAGTAGTAACCCAAGCCGCAAAGTATTCCTCGTTCTGAATGACATGATACATTTCATTGAGTGGATAATATGGCTTACCTGTATCTCTATAGATACCATAGAGCACTCTATCCTCTGAATCAACTACAGCCCAAAGGAACTCTTCATTCGAGATTACCCTGAATGGAGTATCTTGCACATTGCCTTCCTCATCCTTAATCTCTGTATTCTTGGCCAAGTCATCGATACGTTTGCCTGCATTATAGGCAGCGAGAGCATTGGCCACAATAATCCATTTGTCCGTGTTGATAGCATATACCTTGCCATCATCACGCTCCTCTGCTGGCGGATAGCCAACATTATCATCGGCAATACTCTGGAAGGTACTGCCGTACATAGTCACCTGGTTGTCCCGAAAGTATGATGTCGAGGTATCATACTCCCCTCTACACACAGGCAAGCTACCAATAATTGTTTGAATTTCTGCCATATTATTACTATTTTAATCTAATTGATGATTCATTATGATTTTACCAGTCGTCCTGTCTTGCGTACAAGAAGTTATGCGACTAGTATCACTTGTCGTTCCAATGATACGCCCGGTATCTCTGTCAAAGGAAAGAGAGAAAACATTTCTCTTCAAGTCAGTTCTCACTTGGCTGATTTCCTCATGAAGATACTTTATCTGAGCATTGATAGAAGAAATCTCACGCCCAGCATTTTCCTCCAATTTTGCATACTTTGGTGTACCATCCCACCGAATACCCGCAAGAAACACATCATTCGTATCAACCATGGCAAAGATAAACTCTTCGTTCACGATGTATTTGAATGGAGTCTTCTCCAAATTGCCTTCTTCGTCCTGGATGGCATTCAGCTTGTTAAGAACAGCCTGGTATTCCAGAAAATGCTCATCGTAGGAATCTTCCGCAAAAGAAGTAATATGGTCTTCCGCCACACTACGCATCGCATTTCCAATATAACCTATTGCCGGATTTAATTTTTTTGCCATAATCGAAAATATTTTAAATTTAACTTGCTTGTACCCTCACATTGGTTCCGCTCATATAAACGCCACCACTCTTATACATATAGTAGTCCTTGCCGTTGATAACCACAGAAGTAGTAATCATCACAAAAGGAGCGCCACCCATGGAGAAAGAAGACAACTTTGGCAAAGTCTTAGGTGCAAGAATAATGAAGTTAACCCTATCCTTGGCCGAAGTCTTTTCATATACACCAGCAGCAGAAGTACGAGGACCCTGTTTATTATCAGCTATCGCCACATCCACCTCAGAAGTACCAAAACCGAAATAAATCGGGAGCACCATTACCACCTTGGCCGTAGCAGACTTAACAAGGTCATCAAGTTTAGCGGTTAGAACCACCGCTGACTCCCCCTCCTTGTTAACCTCAATGCTGATGGTATCACTAGCCTTAATGTCAATATCCTTTATCACACCATTAATGGATAAAGCCAAAGACGTAGGCGTTATAGCCGCATCCTTGCGCTTGATAGAATAGCTAGCCTTAATAGTCTGTTCAGTGTCAGTAAACTCCAGCAACGTCTTATCGAGCGACAAAGATACCTGGAGAGGAAAGACCGTATTTTGTAGTTCCTTCAAGGAATTATCAACCTCCTTAGCATTCGCCTTCTTTTCCAGCTCAGCGTTAACGGTCTCCTTGTCAGCCTTCTTGTCAAGTGCAGCATCAACAGCCGCCTTGTCTGCCTTCTTGCCGATATTTTCTTCTTGTGCTTTGGCAATATCCGCAAGACCAGCGAGAGCACCGCCTACCCTCTCGGCTGTGTTCTCGCCCACCTGCGTAGCGTTCTTTACCGCTTCCGCCTGCTGTTTAATTTCGTCTATTGTTGCCATATATTAATCTCCTATTGCGTGGATGTGTGCCCTCGTTCCTCGCTGTGGCTTCACCTCTCCTTCCGGGGTGAATGCCTTGAGGTATTCGAGTGCATCGGATAAATATCTTTCTGCCATATCCATGATGTCGTTGTATTGCTTGTTGCTCGATACATCTTGAACATGGTCTGAATAATCGTCTCTGTGGCGCATTCCACCTGTTCGGCTTATAATTGTGCCATCGGCACGAAAAAGTCTCGCATACGTGAAATAAGCGAGTGCCTTGCGTATTCCGCTTGTGTACTTCTGTACCTTGGTTTCGTCTTGGCTGCAATCGCCCTCCTTCTTGGTGGTGTATTCGCCACCGTCCAGGAAGACCGCAGGCTGGAAATCGGGCAATAACGAATCACCCCACTCTCCCAGCTCGGTCGCTGCCTTGAAACGTTCCCACCCGATGGCTGGTATGATGTTCGTGTCCTCGCATTCACGAATGTATGCGTTCACTTCATCCTCATCTAGGTGTGCGCTGGTCGGTCGTGCCAGTTCCATGAACTGTCCAACCGTGATAAGTTGCTTTCTTGTCTGTCCTCCCATAGGCTCAATCAATTAATCTATCGTGTTGTTTCCTGCCGCTTCGCTGCTGATATACTTCAACGGCTGCAGCTTGGGGTCTAGGTTCTGAATGGCAGGATCGTGCCAGCTCTTGAAAATCTTCTTGAAGGCTCGCTCGATGAAACGCTGCTCGGTCGTCACTTCGCCTGCATAGTACTCGTAGGCATCCTGCATAACTTGTCCGCTGAATCCCAGCTTGCCAATACGGATTGAGTAGAAGAGTTCTTGGTGGAACTGTGCGTAGATGCGCTCGATAACGCTGCTGTCTGTCACGGAAAACTCCTTGTCGAAGTTCTTCGTAGGGAAAGCCACAACCTTCGGTTCGTCTTCCTCGTTCTCAACCTCGACCGCAAGAATCTTCGCTGTGTTCTCGTCCCCCTGGAATTGCAAGAGGTCTTCATCTGAAATCATCTGTCCGCTCTCCACCTCTTCGCCTTTCTCATCGAACTTAGGCACGCCCTTCTTGGTTACGAGCATACACGATACGAGGAAGTTGTTTCTCACGTTTCGCATCTTCACGTTGCCCAGTCCCTCATCGGTCGAAATCTCCGTGATGGCTGAATCGTAGCTGGCTGTCGGATAGATGAACTGTCCGTCTAGGCTCATCCACAGGACCTGCCCCTTGTAGCTGTCGATGCCGCCAGCGTTCTCAATCTGTTCAAGAACGATGTCGGGGTCGGGGTTGAAGACGTTGATGCGCTCAATGGTCTTCTCGTTCACCATCAACCGCTTTCCGTTCCTCGTTTTCTTCTGCTCCCAGTCGGGATGCAACAAGACGTGCGCCACGTTCCCCTTGTCGTCCGTCTCTTCCAGTCGGCAATTCTCAAATGGTACGTGGCTCACGCTCGACACCTGCCCGAGAACGTTGTAGTTCACGTGAAGGGCAAAGCCCCCAAACCTCGCAAGGTCGCACGATACGTTCCGAAGCAAATCGTCTGCCGTGTCCCCCTGCTGGCTCATCGCTAACGCTGCGATAACATCGCTGTCGAAGCCGTAGCCCTCAATGAATCGGGCGTACCGGTTAAGGCATAGCATTGCCGTTCCGCTGGCTTCCGTGATGCGTGCGAGGTTCTGCGGATATAGGTTATCATATCCGTAGGCTTGCATCTTAAATCGGCTGACGTAGCCAATATCAACTCTTCGCTTCGGTTTCTTAACTGTCTTTACGTTCATCTTGCTTGTGTCGTTTTACTTGTTGTTTTATTACTCTTTCTTGCCTGCTTTTTCGGCTTGGTCGAGGTCTTCCTTCTTGTCGCTGCCTACTGGCGGTTCCTTATTCTCGATGAGTTCATCACTGGGTATCTTCTGGAAGTACTTCTCCATGTGTGGGTACTTCGTCAGATATTCGTGCGCTACCTTGTCGGTCAGGTTCTCATTAGTGAAAATCTTACCATGGTAGAAATCCGGGCAGGAAATAATGAAACCTGCCTTCATGACGTAATTACATGTTTTTGGCATTGCCTTTTCTTTTTTGAGTTTTAGATATATTTCAATCAAAGCATCGTGGTAACACTGCTGGCAGGTTGTCGGAACGAAACGCTTGCGTGTTACCTCGAAATATAGAGTTTCTATAACTGCCTTGTCGGTTGCATCAAAGGGACTGTCAAAACGAGCCTTCAACTCCCCGACCTTGGCTGTTGCTTCCTCGTAGGTCATGGCTTAACCTCCTACGGCTGTTTTCAGACTGGCGTACTTGGCTGCCGTGGTCTCGCTGTCTGTGTCGAAGAAGAAATAAGCTGCCTTCGGTACGCTCTCCTCTTCCATCGTGATAAGCCAGCCGCCCTCGGTGTCGTCTGAGTACTTGTCGTTCTCGCCTGCGCTTGCCTTCAGTGCCTGCGCATATCCGAATACCTGGTACTCTGCCTTTCCGTCCGCTCCCTTTGAAAGGTTGCGCAGGATGATAACGAACTTTCCGTTCGCCAATCCGTCAATGATATTTGCGCAAACATCGGGTGTATTTGCCAGCACAACGACTGCCACGGTGTTCTTCCAGCTGTTGCGGTACGTACCAACGGTAAGTTCTGTCTTGGTTCCAGTGAATGGCTTGCTGCCCACCTGCCGGATAGCGTATGCCTTCTTGCCAGTCTTCAGCACCAATGTTTTGATTGTATTACCCACGACAACGGACTTGGTAAAGTCAATGTCGTCTCGGTTGATGATAAGTCCATCGCCCTCCAATCCCTTTGTTACCTGGTCTTCGCAAGGGATGATGATGTCCTGGGCGATAAGGCTCTCACAAGTTGTTGTCATATTAATTCGTTTTTAATTGTTATCCCCAACACCGTTTTTGTGGGTGTTGAGGATTTGTAAACTTAATACTTGATGAAGATTTGGAGCGATTAGTAAGCTGCGTGGATCATATCCTCTTCGAGGAGAGCCGTGCCAATCTTACCGGTAGCATAGAGATAGTTTCTGCGCTCCTTCTGGTCGAACCAGATGTCGAGGTCGCTAATGAGTGCATCGGCATCAGTACCAACCATAAGGTGCTTAGGATTGCAGAATACCGCACGGTGTGGAAGGTTGACTGTTGTCTCGCCCTTCTCGTATGCGTTAATCATTCTATCCCAAATGCCGACACGTGCAATCTTCACTCCGTTGTAGGTTGCTACATCGAAGCCATCGAACACCTTATCCCACGGCATAATATCGTGGTAGGTCTGCTTGATGTCGTAGGTCAATGCGTCAGCCAGCGAGCGTGTCATAAGCAACACTGCATCGCTGTCGTCAATGATACGTGTGTCCACGTCCATCAAGATGGTGTCAACGAGTGCTGTAGCCGCACCCTTTTTGCGCAAGGCTGAAACCTGCGCTGCTGCCGTGGTCTCGCTGTTGGCTGCGATGGTGGTATGGTTCTTTGCTGCTGTGGCTGTAAAGATGCGCTTGAACAGACCGTCACAGACGTTGAACATATCAACGTTCGAGCCTGCTGTCAGCTTGCCGCCACCAGAACCTGCCAGTGCTGCCGCCTTGTCACCGAACCAGCCGAAACGCCAAATCATCTGCTGAATGGCTCGCTGGAGTGCATCGGTGTAGATTGTCATAAAGTCGGTGCTGGTAAGGTCGCCAATCTCTGTACCAGTTTTAAGGCTGTACTCAGCGATTGAACCCTTCAATGCCTCGTAGCAAATCTTGATAGGGATTTCCCACTGTCCGAGTTCCCAACGCTTCATACTATTAGCGATGCCCTTCTCTTCGTAGGTAGGGTCGCAACCGCCACCCTTCTTTCCGACCATATCCATCTCTCCGATAAGTGCGATAGGGTCATCGTTCTTGACCTTCATGATGTTCACGAATGAAGAGAAATCTTCATCGTTGTAGAAGGTTTCCTGCACGGCTTCCTTGATGCTTGCGAGGTTTTCGGGCTGGAGTGTAAGGTTCTCCAGCTGCTTTTTTGTAAATCCTGCCATTATTTTCTCTGTTTAATGGGTTAATACTTGTTACTTCTTGCCCTTTTTGTGGAGCTTGGCAAGTCTCTCCTTGATGGCGTTCTTACCTTCCTCGACTGGGTTCACGTTGTCGCCTGCTCCCTTGCCGCTTGGCTGTCGCTGTGCTGGCTGGTAGTGGCTGCTGTAGCCTGCCAGCACCTTCTCCGCACCGCCTGCCATCTTCACGGCATTCAGGATGCGCATGTCTTCCTTGCTCTTCGCGAGTTTCTGTGCGCTTGCCAGCTGTGCCTTGGTGTCGTTCAACTGCTGTTTGAGTGCTGCTACCTGCTGCTGCAACTTGGCTACGGTGTCGTTGTCGGTGCTTGATGCGCTGCCGCCATCATTGTCGGTGTCGTCCGTGTCGGTGTTGTCTGCGGTCTGAATGTCGGTAATTACTCCATCCTCGACAACGATTGTCTTGCCATCGGGCATTTCAAACGTTCCGTCCGGACTTGCCTTGTCGCCAACCTGCGGGTCCCCCTCCTCACGCTCTACGGTCAGTGTCTGTCCGTCCGCTGTGTTGAGTTCCATCGCCTTTGGCTCTACCTTGGCTTGTGGCTCTGCCAAAGCCTGCTCTGCTTCCTCCAGTGTCTTCACGCCAAACTTTGCGAGAATCTTGTCGAGGAGAGAAGCCTTTACTTCTGTTTTCTTCTCCATTGCTTTTGGATTTTGTTGTTTTGAATTAATGAATTGCTCTATGTTGCGCTTTGATGCGCTTGCGCTGATTGGTGCAACGGTGCTGCTGATAAGACCTAGGCGCAAAGCCTCGCTGGTGCTGATGAAGATGTCCTTATCCATCAAGGCTTGAATCTCATCTCTGTCGCAACCGCACCGCTCTACGTATGCGTCCACCATCTTGTCCTGCCACATCTGCATTTCCTCGCCCTGGTTCTTCAAGTCCTTTGCGTTCAGCTGGTCGCCCAGACACCAGCCAGGAACCCACGGATTGTGCAGGAGAAAGGCAGCGTTCTCGTATGCCTTGCGGCTCTCCTTTGGTGCTGCCAGCATAATGATTGTTGCCATACTAGCAGCCTTGCCCTCAATGGTGCAGGTTATCTTCTTGCCGCTCTGTCTCAGTCGGTCGTAAATCGCCCAGCCTTCGACAACCGAGCCGCCATTGCAGAAGATACGCATATCGATGGTATCATCATTCTCCGGTATGCTTGCCGCAAAAACATCTATATCTTGAAAACACACGCAGTCACCACCAAGCCATTGATACCAGAACTTGTTGTCTTGGCTGTCGATGTCGTTGTATATTCTGAGTTTTGCCATTGAAACGTTATTTTTAAGTTTTAAAACGCTGCAAAGATACGATAATTTTCAATATGTTTATCTCCTAAACAGTTAATTTTCCTAAACAAGCCGAAAATTTGTGCTCTAAGCGGCTTTTACTGCCTTGGGTGTATAACTTTACCACCTTCGGCCAAAAACCGCTCAGAACGCAAATCTTAATAAAATAACAACACCATTAGAGCCTGCCAATATTCTCTATCGTCCGCACTCTCCGCTGGGTTCTGTTTATCTCCTCAACGCTCACTACTGGCTGGGGAGCCATCTGATAACCTCTAGCGACCGCTGCCGCCAGCATATCCATACCGATGTTGCTGCCTCCGTTGTTTACTACGATAGGCACGCCACCGCCAAGCTGGTTGAATGCGGATAATATCGGGCTGAACATCGATGTCGCCTTGGCGGTCATTACGCTCTCGCCATTGGAAAGCCTTGCCGGGATGCTGTCGCTCGTTCCAGTGCCCGAGCCTTGGACGTAGCCACCAGTGGAAAATCCCTTGACGAGTGCTTTTGCTCCTGCAAAGGCTGCCTTAAGCAATGCAAGCTTTGCTGCTGCGCTCGCCACACCAGCAAATCCTAATTTAACCAAGTCTTTGCCTAGGATTTCAACGTATTGCGCTTCCATAGCTATCTCGGTAGCATCCAAAAAAGAAATAAGCAAAGATTTCAGAAAAGAATGAAAAGACTTCTCTTCGCTATTGAAAAAATCAACAAAAGCATCTCCAACCGCCAATATATAGTTTTTCACATTTTGAAGCTGTTCCTCTGTCAGTTTATTCTTTTCTTGATTCTTTTTTCCTTCGATATCCACCTCTGTGTCCGAAAGTTCCTGCTGTAGCTGCTCCCGCACGGCTGCATAGTCCTTGTATGCGTCCAGCCTGCTCTGAAGGAAAGCCTTGTATCTCTCCAGCTTGGCTGCATCGTCTTCCTCTCCAGTGCCACCGTTCATGATGTTCGCATCCTTGCGTGCCTTCTCTGCGTTTTCGAACTCCTTGTTGAGTTCGTCCACAATCTCCTTGGCTTGGTTCTTCAAGTCCTCTTTCGCCTTAATCATGATGTCGAGAAGCTTTGCCTGCATTTCCTGCGCCTTTTCCGCTCCGATTTGCCCTGCCGCCACGTATGCGTCAATGCTCTTTGCTACCATGTTCTTCTCCAGCTGTTCGAGGTCGTTGCTGTAGTCTCGCTCGTTGTCGTACATACCTGCGAGGTATCGCTTCTTTGCGTCCATTACTTGTTCGTTGTACTGGAACTGTATAAGCGCAATTTGTTCCTGCAATTCTTTCTCCTGCTTCTTCCTGCGCTCTGCTTCTGCCTTGGCTTCCGCTTTCTCCTTGGCTCTCTGTGCCTTGGTCTTGGCAGTGCTTCCCTTGGCTGCTGGTGTCGTTCCCTTGTTTCCGCTCACTGGCTCGCTGCTGGCCGCTCCACCATCCACGCTGGCTAGCTTTATGTGCTGCAATCTTCCGTTCACGGTGTTCTCGAATCCGTCAGCGAAGGAATTGCCTATCTCTATGCCAGCATTCTTGATGTCGTGCCATGCTTCCTTAATCGTACCGGATATGTCAAACATCTCCTTGAATCCCTTCTGTGCCTTGGATAGGTCGAATGTAACGATACCTTCGAGAATATCAAGCATGCCCTTGGCTGCAAAGCCCATCCTTTTGAATGCGTCTATTGCTAGATTGCATACGAGCTTGATTGCGTTCCACATCAATCGGTAACTTGTGCCGAGCGCATTGATTATCCCTCGAAGAAGAAGGCTCTCGTTGTACCAGTCGATGAAGTAGTTTATCGCCTTCACTACTCCCTTGATAACTGCCGTAAGTGATTTCTTCGCAATCGTTGACAACTGAGCCTTCATCTTCTCGAATCCACCCCCGGTGTAATCAAACAAAGAAGCCATTGCGTCCTGCAATTCCTTGGTTGCATTCAATTCGTCTTCTTGGGCCTTGGCAATATCCCCGGACTTTGCCTTCACTTTGTCCATATCAAGTTCGATATTACCGAGCATCTCGATATAAGCAAGTCCGGCATCCTCTCCCGGACCACCGAAAATGTTGGCAATTGCGCTACCTACTGCGGCACTGGATTGCGGAAGTTCCTTCAACTTATTAGCCACCTCTTGCATAACCTGGAATGTGGTCTTGCTTCCGTCCTGCAAGTCCTTTTGAACTTGCTTAGAAGAAATGCCTATTCCGTCAAGCGCAGCAGCCGTAGCGGTTGTCATTTCTCGCAGTCGTAGATTTCCTTCCTTGATGGTATCAACACCCTTGTCGCTGAAGATACCTTCCTTGGTCGCTTGCGTTGATATTGCCACCATTTCTTCTGCGCTCAGTCCGGCTTCCTTGAAGTATCTCGGGTATTCTTTAATCGTGTCGAGAAACTCACCGTTGGCGTTCGCACCGCTCACCAGTCCGTCTTGCATAATCTTCAAACTCTCAGAAACGGAAATGCCGAAAGCCTTGCTCATCGTATTAGCAGACTGCATCGTCTCCGTGAATTCCAAACCGAATGTATTGGATACCGCAAGAACCTCGTTGCGCACGGATTTCATCTCGTCCCCAGTCAATCCGGTGAACTGCTGCGTCAGTCGTGTGGCTTCCATCAATCCCTTGTTGTAGTCATAGAACCATTTGAAAGCCATTCCAACACCTGCCACACCTGCCATGGCGAGGAAATAAGGGTTGGTCAATAAGGAAAGAGCCGTATTTTTCAACGCACCAAACTTTACCCTTAGGTCTTCCACGGACTTTCCCATTTCCATGACCTTTCCGATTCCAGTATCATCAACAACATCAAAACCGAAAACCTCGGTGTTCTGTATGTCGTCAGCCGCCTTCATCATGGAATCGTAATAGCTGCCGACACTGCGCTGAAATCTTCCAGTAGCCTCCTCAGCCTCTTTCAGCTCCTCTATCAAGTCTTGGATATGCTCCTGCATCTCCTGCCCCTTTGCTCCCTCTCGCTCTGCCTTCGCCATTTCGTCATATTTCTTGGTGGCATTGGAAAGCTGGGCACGCAACTGCTTCAAGCTGCCTTCCTGCTCGTTCTCTGTGCGCACGTTGTTCTGGATCTCCTTCCGCAAGGCACGCACGTTGTACTGGTACTCCTTGATGGTTGCGTTGATGGCTTCCGTCTGCAACTTCATCTCGTTGGTCGTGATGGTCTTGTCTTTTTCCTGCTGCTGCAAGTCCTCGATGGATTGCTTTAGCTGGTCTATCTTCTCCTTGTATCTGATGATGCCATAGATTGCATCCTCGTATTTGACCTTGATGTCAAGTATCTTCTGTTCTTCTGTTGTCATTGTTTCTTTGTTTAATTGTTCAACTCTATCATTGTAACCTCGCAGTATCCGCTGCTTGTGGTCTTGATTTCGAGAACCGCAAAATACGCTCCGTACTGCGCAAGGTACACTGGCTTCGTTTCGTCAAAGTCCAGTATATCCAAGTCCGACAGATTGAGCCGTTCCGTGATTACGTGCGCCCTGGCGATACTTGCTGCAAGCTGCTTGTACTTCGTATCGAATATGTTCTGAAGGTCAATATCAAATCGCAGTGCCGCTTGCTCCTTATCATCCCTAAGCGTCATTATTCGCTCCTTGCATCCCTTATACTCTCCACCATTCTTCATGCCGAAAGAATCCAGTGTTCTTATCGGTATGCGGTTGTCATCGCTGGCTGCAAAAGGTAGCGTCCACGTGTCCTGTTCATAGTCCAAAGTCTGGTTGCTGATTGCGAGGTCTGCATCATAGTCCCCGGTTGTCTCTTCATCTTCCTTCCACTTGTAGCGGTTGTGTTGCATGAAGTCTGAAACGGAATACTCGCTTTTTCGTGGTGCACCTTGGCGGTCATACGGAATGAGTTTTCCGCTCCAGTTGTAGGCGTTCGCCTTGTTTGCCCAAACTCTGGTAAACATGATAAACTGCACTTGCGTGCTGTTGGTCAGTTGTCTAGGGAACGAGCCAGTTATCAAAGCCAGAAACTTAATGAAGTTTGTTACCTCGATTTCGGGCAGGTTTATGCCGATAGGGAAACTTCCCCCAATCGGAACGCTGTCCACACTCTTGACGCTTGCCGTGATTTTGCCGCCATAAACGGAAGGCAGGTTAACTGTTTCCACTCCGTGCATGATAGTCTCAAATGTCAGTACATCGTCCTTCTTTAGCGATATTGTGTTCGTTCCTGCCGAAAGCAAATAAAGATAGCCGTTGATAGCATAGCTGCGTAGTACGACCGGGAACTTAACCTGACCATCCTCGTATTTCAAATCTCCGAACTCGTATTCCTGCGTGGATGCCTCACCTCCAGTAGTGCTTGGTGTTGTTACGGTCATTTTCACGCCCATAGGCAACTGAATCTCCGCTGCGTCTTCAAACTGATGTCTGACGTAGTATTGCACTTGCACATCAAAGTTCAGTTCGCAATCCTTTGTTATCGTCAGTTTCTGTACATCGCTGCCAGTGCTTGGTGTGACTGATGTCAATGAGTTGTTGACGGAAAAGGAAAGCGCACCCAGTCCGTCACGGCTCTTAACGTCTGCGGTCAGATTACCAATAATTGTCTTGTCGTCTGCCTTGTTGTTGATGATAGGCACAACAAGGTTGTTCAACATCTTCTTTGCTTCATCATCCTGCCAAACGAAAGATACGCCCGACTTCCTCGCTATCCTTGACAATAGCCAGTTTACGGTCACGCATGGCTGCAAGAATTTTGGAGAAGTCTTATGTTCGTTCACCGCCACATCATCGCCCACGAAATCCTCTTCGTTATCGCCATCTATCATTTCGTACATAGGTGTCAGCCCGGTAACAGATAGCGATAAAGTGCCATAATATTCTGCAGGCGCATTCACTACAAGGTACGCAGCCCTTGCCTCTCCTCTGATGGTATATTCGTCCAGCGTCTCATCTTCTCCGCTCACGGATATAACCTGCATGTACTTATCCAGTACTGCATAGCTTCTGTAATCGCCCTTTCCTTGCGCTTGCACATTTGCCGTTGATGATGGCAAGAAAGGGATAAGAGCACAAATCATGTTTGATGCGCTCTCTATATTTCCGCTTATGTACTTTCCGACCTCTGCGCCAGTTCTGATGCGTCCACGGCTAGCCGAGTATTGTGTCGTGGTATATTTATTCCTCTGCACCAAATTAATACCAAAGTTATCTTTGCTCTCAATTCTGTATGGATTGTAATAAGCAAAGAATATCCCCTTGCTCACGGCTTCCTCCCTGGTGTTTGGAGTGTTGTACTTTTCAAAAATCACTCTGTCTGTCACTCCCAGTTCGTTCAGTTTCATTCCGCTCTCCAGTAGCTTCGTGAACGCTGGCATTATACCCCAGTAAATTGAGACTTCGATGCATTCCTCGATGCTCAGCACGTTCAATCGTCCGTCCTTGATAATTTGCACACCTCCACGGAAATAACTGCACTGGTGGAAAATAAAAGGGTATCTGCTGCCGCTCTTCGGTCTGTCAGCTTGCTGCAAAACTGAAAGGTTGTGCACCGTCCGTGGCAACTGGATGGTGTATGTGTAGTTCGAGGTCATTTTCGTAACATCACGAAAAAGGTTGCTCTTGATGTCGAGAACCACATCGGTGCTCTCCGACAAGTCCATAAGGACACCGTCAATGTAAAGTCGCTGGTCTATCATAGTCTCTGTACGTTAATGTTGTTAATAATCATTTCGCACACGAAATCCTGCAAGCAAGCTGTGCTCTTCGTGTAGCTTCCTGCCTTGATTGTCACGCTCATCCACTCATCTTCCTCTTGCGTCCAGTCTCCACCGAGGTACATGTCAACGACTGGGCTGCTAGTTAGGTCTTGCAGCATGTCGAACGTATCACTGTCAACCAACGGAGCACAAAGTTTGATTGAATCCGTGCGCTCGTATCCCTGCCTTCTTCCATTATCGCCATAGTAGCCGTATAGATAATCGTCTAAATTGTTGCGTATGAAACTCAGGTCGCTGGCTATTTCCCTCGTTTCCTCCCCAGCCGCAAAGAGCCAATAGCGGATAAATCCGTGTCGGTCAATCCAACGCAGATAGATGCCGCTCTCGGTATCGTCTCTGTCGATGCGCAGCAATAGAGACTGCTTGCCACCGGTAGTTAAGCTGAAAGTAAGGTCGAATGAATTGTCGAATGTTCCCTGTTGAATCTCTCCGTCATAATCGTATATGTTCCAGTATTTTGCACCACTAGGCAATATGCCTGCGTAGAAGTCCACCATACCGTTAATCGGAATCTTCATTAGCTTATTTGGTACTCTCCCGTAACCGATTAGTAGGTTGGCGTTCAACTTGCTTAAGTATATGCCAAAGGAGAACGGAAAGTTAGTGAACCATGTAAGGCGTTTGTAACTATTCCAGGTCTCCCCATACTTTGGTGCGCCCCAAACCATGTTCGTAGTGAAGTCGATGCTCGCAAGCTGTACGTTTCCGTCATCGTATGCGTTGACCTTGATACTCACGAGAATGTTTAGAATGCTGGAGTCATAGCTTACTGTCCAATCATAGGCTGCATTGATACGTCCATCAAAAAGAGCTTGCACGTATGTCTTGAAGTCCGTTATGCAACGGTCGTTCAACGTTTCCACGTTGTAGGAACGTTCTATGTTGTTATATCTGATTATTACCTCAATCCACGATAGGTTGCTTCCGCTCGCCTTGATGATGCAAGGCAAGAATGCGAAGCCTACAGCGTCCGGGTATTGAATCGTGATATTGTTTTTCGTTGTCTGTCTCATACCGTCTCATTGTTTAGTTTGATACTTCCCACCGACTGGTGGATTAAGAAAATAAGTCTCTGCCCCAACCGCTTCATCGTATCGGGCACAACGTTGCTGTACACGTCAGCCCTGCCGCCAGTGCGGTGCAGCCTAGAACCCTTGTTGGCGATGGTGTGGGCGATTGCCCCTGCCATACTCATATCGCCACGCTCTTGCGGTGTGTACTTGTGCGGTCGCTGGGTCTTGTAGGGGATAGGTGTGCCGTGCAGTCCCTTGTCCTTCATCCACTGGCGGATGATGCCACGGAAGCCGTATGGTATCTTTCCTGCCCTTCGTCCAGTCTCGAGAACCCCGAATGGCTTGTGCCCCCAAAGGATGGTTTCATCCTCGCTGGGCTGCTCCACCTTTAGGCTCGCTATGGTGCGCCCCGATGCGTTCTGTCCGTTGATTCTGATGTGGTTGATGATAAGCTGCCGTGCTCTCTCCACTTCCTCCCTCATTATCAGCGATGCCGCCTTGGGGTCGAATTGTATTCCTCCCTTGCTCATACCTCACACCCTCCTATGCTCTGTGTCAGTTGCAGGGAGTACATTACGCCCGACACGATCGTGCTCAGCCGCTCGATGATGGTCTCGTAGTACTGCTCCCCCTCCAGCGGTTCGAACTGGTGCGACTGGTTGATGGCTCGTATCATCCTTGCCCCTGCAACCTTCATCCGGTCGATGCACTCTCCGTTGTCTTCGCCTTCCGCTCCCCTCGGTACGGTGTCTAGATAAGCCAGGGCAACGTTCACGGTGTCGTACACCCTGCCGTTGCGTATCTCTGTCGTGCCGCTGGCTGGGATGATGCACACGATGGCTGGGTAGCTCAGCTTCTCAAGCTTGGTGTCCGCTGTGTCCCAGTCCTCGAAAAGGTAGGTGTAGTCCGGTAGCGTGTCTGCTGCCAGCTGCTTTAATGTTTCTCTGATTGTTGCCATAATTATCTGGATTTACGTTTCATTTCCTCCGCTTGTAACTTCTGCAGGTTCCGCTCGTACACGCTTCTCTTGTTGTCCATCTCCATGCACTTGTAGATGCGAAGCCATGGTGTTTTCAGAACTTGGTCGTGGTCGCTGATGCCCATCCTTACCGCATACCAGTCCAGCATGCCGAACAGTCCGAACCGCAGGGTATCGATGCCTGCCTCCTTCTCCAGTCTCGTTGGCTTCGCTGTGTCGGTGCTCTCGAAGAGCTTGTTGATGCGCTCCACCTCTGATGTTACCCAGCCGATGAGCATAACGACATCAACCGCCCTAGCCTGCTCCACTTCCTTGTGGCTCAGACCGAGGACGGTTGTCACTATCTGATACAAACTTTCCTCGCTGTCGGATAGCTGGGAAAGGTCTATTAGCTGCCCGATGGATAGCTGGTTGAGATTGCCGGGCACTTGTTTTCCTCCGACAAACGCTGGTCGTGGCTGCTTGCCGATTTTGTAGCTGGTGTGCCTTGCCACTGCCAGCCAGTACTTGAATGTGGTGTTCTTGTCCATACGCTTTATAATTTTGTCGTAGTTATTGTCTCAACACGTGCGCCCTAGCCGTTCCGTGGCTTGCTACGGATAACTTCTTCAAGGCTACGTATCGTATTGCGTCTATGCCGTGGTTGAATGCGTCTATAGGCTGGTTCGTGGTCTCTCCATCCCTTGACTTCTTCCACTTGTATTGCTGCATGTTCTCGATGATGCCGTGGCTTCGTCTGGTTATGTTGATGCGGAAACGCTTCAAGATGTCGATGCCGTTGTTGATACTGTCCTTACCCTTGGTGCTTGGTATTATCCACAGCCCCTGGTTGTGTATCTCCTGGATGCTCTTAGGCTCTGCCGAATCTGCCACGATGAGGTCTCGTTTCGTCAGTCCTTGCTCCTTGCATCGGTCTGCGATGTCTTGGTTCGTCAGCCCCGGCTGGTAGATTTCTTCGTCCACCCATAACTCTCCGTGCGCCAATATAACGTGCTCCAGCGCAGTTGGGTCGTTGGTGAATCCGAAGTCCATACCCCTGCACTCCATCTTCCACTCCTCACGTGGTGGCAGCTTGTCAACGATGCCCCAGTTGGTGAAGATAAGCCCGGTTATCTTACCAGTCAGTCCACGCGCATATACTCTCCACAATTCGGGGTCGTCTATCTCCTCAATCTTCTTGTGCTCCTGCGCTGTCAGAAATCGGTTGTTCCGGTGGTCGCTCAGTATCAAACGGCAATCATCCCTGCCGATGATGTTGTTGTGCACCCAGAACCTTGCACTTGGGTTGTAGTCGATGAACACCTGCTTTCGGGTTCGGATGGCAAGCTGCCAAAACACTTCGTAGGGCACACCGTTCGCTTCGTTCACGAACAGGTAGTCACGCTTTCCGTTCTTGGCATCCTGCGCATCTTGGTAACTCTTGAACTCGATGATTGAACCGTTCTTACCTCTGTAGCTGCTGTCGCTCTTGTTGTTCTTGAACCAGTCCAGCAGCTCTGCCCTTGTGTGCAGGATGGTGTCTAGGTCTCGCATCGCTCCCACCTTCAGGTTCGGGAGGTCTTGACCGCACACCGTGATAATTGCCATCGGATGCTCAAAAGAAAGCACTATAAGACGCTGCATAATGGTGTATGTCTTCCCCGAGGACGTGCCACCTTGGTTTACGAGAAACCTTGGCTTCACGTCCGCATTCGGGGCATACAACTCACCAATAACGTCAAATAGTGCCATTCTTCAAACAAACTAAAACTTAAAACAAATTATGATAAAAATTAATCTCTATCCAATCCCTCACGCTCGATTACTTCCTGCTCGCTGGATGCACACTCGTGCCCCGAGTTGACGTATCGAACCTCGATGCCGCCTTGGAAGCCTGCGTTCAGGTCGAGCACGACCTTATCCAGTCCGAGCAGCTTGCATATCTGTGTCTCAGCCTTGATGATGATGTCGAGGTAGCGTGGTTCTCCGAATCCTCGCTTCTCGGCATCGTACATCATCGTCTTGACGGTCTCGATAGAAACCATCCTCCCTCGCTCATCTACGACTGGAAGTCCCTGCTGGTTCGATTTCTTCTCGTGGTAGTCTTCCTTGGATTTCTCCCACGCATCCCACGCTTCACGTATTACCAGCTTCAACCTTGCGACCTCGCTTGTAATCTTTGCATCGGTATCGGTCAGCCGCTCTTCCCTCCACTCCTTCAGCAACCGCTGAATGTCGCAGTGTGCTTGATTGTACTTCGGGCTGTCGAGACGCTTGCGAACCTCTGCCGTGATTTCTCGCTCCGTCCATCCCTTGCGGTATAAGGGTGCGATAATCTGCAGGCGGTTCTCGATGTCAATGCGCTGTGCCCTTCGCTTATTGTTGTTACCTTGTGGCATATTTATTTCTTTAAATTTACTTGATTTTTTATAAAAATTCTAGTTGAAAAACTTGCATATTTCAAATAAATTTCGTATCTTTGCAAACGTAATAAGGGAAGAGTCCTTATTTACTGAAACCCTCCGAGGATGAGGGAAAAGTAAAATGAAATCCCAAAGTCTTATGAACGTACTGAAAATTTCATTGAAGATTTGGAAAATAGAAATCTTATCATTTACGATTAGATTATTCTAAGCTCCAAGGGGTGGTGCTCGAACCACCACCCCACTTTGGGATTTCGTTTGCAAATTTACGAATTATTTTTCATATCACCAAATTTTTAACATTATGAGTACTACGAATGAAACTACCTCCAAGTCTTGGGGAGGTGCTCGCAAGGGTGCAGGGCGAACGAAGAAATACGCTGCAACATTCTATTTCGGTGCTACCGAGGATGTGGCTAACATCTTGGCAGGGGTCGATAAGAAAGACCGCAGCGACTTCATCAACCAGTGTATTCTCAAAGCGATGGGCAGGGGTTAATCTCCTGCCTTTTTCGTTTCCGCTCCCTTGGAGGTTATTTTGTGCGAATTTTGCGCACACGGCTCGAACGTTTCAACCACGCTTAGTTATACGCATAGTTTGAGAATGCGCCACATACGCCCGCATATCGTCTCATCCGTTTATTATCTCCCATTCCCCGGTGGCTTTTACTAGTTGCGCCATCGGTGCTTGGTCTGAGTACTCGCAGCTTGGGTCTTGGTTGTCCCATTGGGCGATGAACCGCGACTTAGGGAAAGCCATCCGCAGGCAGATGACTGTCTCACCGCTGCCAGTCGGTATGGTGTAGGTGTGCCCCTCCTTGATGGTGTCGGAAAGGATGATTCTGTATTCTGCTGCCAGTTGGTTCATCATATCCATTGGCAGGTGTCCGCTTGTTGCATCGAAGGAATCGGGGAAGGTGTTGCGTATCTCGTTCATGCTCCACCAGCGGTTCGCACTCAAATCGCCACCGGGAGAAATTTCCACGCAGGGGATGCCTGCCTCCTTGATGGCTCTTGATGCGTTGCCGCAGGAGAAACAGACGCAGCGGTCGATGTGGTTCTCTTCCATGTGCCGCTTGATGATGCAGGCACGGATTGCCTTCGCTGTTCTGCTGATGTCAATCGTCAGTGCCTTCATCGCTCTGCCCTCCTTCCTCTGCTGGTTGTTCTTCCTCTCCTGCTGGTGGTGCTACGCTGTTGAAGGTGTCCGCAAGCTGTTGCGCTTCTTCATCGTTGTATTCGATGGGCTGGAAATGGTCTTGAACGTATTTTGGGTCACCCTTGTAGAATACCAGAACGTTGGAGTGCATCTTTTCGGGCATTCTCATTTCCTCGAACGTCTTCTTGATTTCGTCCATTTCGCCTTTATAGAAAACGAGCACGTTCTGGTGGCACTTCTGTGTCTTGCGGCTTTTCATACCGCCATCGGCTCTAAGGCATCGGGACGCGACCTGCTCGATCAAGATAAGTTCGTTGTAATAGTGAAGTCCGAGCCGCAGGAAGGTGGAGATATTGTCGCCAACGAAATTTCGGTACTCTCCGTTCTTCTTGTTTCGCACCTCTCCAATCTTGACAACCAGGAATGAACCGTCCTTCATCTTATCCACGCATTGCTTGAAGATGTTCTCGTACTGGCTCATAAACTCCTCGTATGTGCCGAGTGCGCTCATATCCTCCTTGCTATAGACTTCTAGGTCGTAATATGGTGGCGAGGTGAAACAGAGGTCGAAATCGCTGTCTTTGATTATCTGCCCGATGTTGTTTGAGTCACCGCAGAAATATTTCACGCTGCCGTAGTCCTTGGTCGCTTCTGTGTTGATGTCGACCTGCTCCTTGCGGATTTCCACAGCTTGATAGTCGTAGCCTAGCGTGCCAGCAACAACACCCTTTGTCTGCTCCCCTCCGAATGGGTCGATAATCTTTCCGTGTGGCTTGCAGAACCATCGCATGATGATTTCCGCCAGTACTGGGTCGAAAAGGCTTGTACCCTGCGCCAATACGCTACGGTCTGCCTTGGCTTTCTCTTCGGGCGATACATAGTTCTCGAGATACTCATCGAAAGAGATGCCTTTCTCTTTTCTGAACTTTTCGCTCTTGGAGTACAGTTCCTTGTATCGCATTTCCTTGGAACGGACCAGGGTCTGTTCACGGCTTGCCCCGATGTCCTTGCTGGAAACGATGGCACGCCATTGCTTCTTGCGCTCAACCCAGTAGCCTTGGCGTGTGTCGAGGATTGAGAAGGGAGGAACGACAAACTTATCCACTAGGCTTGGTTTCGGTGCTCCTTCTCCTTCCGTTGGAGCATTGCCCCCCTCCTTTTGTTCATTGCTGATGCCTGCCATGCCGAGAATCCATTGTGGGATTGCCCAGTCCGTCAGTGGCTGGTCTCCGAACTGGTTTGCCAGTTCTTCTGTGTTCCAGTCTCCGAAGCCAGCATTATCTTTGATGATGAATTCTTTCTTCTGTGCTTCCGTGAGGTCTGATGCCTTGACGATGGTTGCAGTCGGCTGCTCCTTCCACTGGCTCCAGTAGTTGGCGATTGCAAGCTTCTCAGCATCGGTCAGTCGCTGGTCTGTGTCGAGAACGTCCATGATGGCTTCGGGTGTCATACTCACGATGTGGCAGAGTGCCCTCGTTCTCATATTGCCACCCAGTGCCTTGTAGGTCTCATCCACGACTATCGGGCGAAGCTGGAGCATCTTCGGGAAGACGAGGATGCTCTTTACCAGCTTTTGGAAATTCGCCTCTGTTATGGTTCTCGGGTTCGCTTCGTTCTCGCTGACCCTCGAAAGTGCGATTTCTTCTGTTTTCATTTTCTTCTTGTTTTAAGTTCGATAAACTGTTTATTTGATAAACATTGGTGCAAAGATACGACTTTTTCGCTTTAGTTGTTCGTTCTTCGTGCACTTTTAACTTTTATCAACATTCCATCCGTCAAAGGCTCTGATGGTCTTCTGGAGGGTTGTCTGTGTCTTTGGCTTGACCTTGACCGGGTATCCGGCACACACCCAGGCGAGGAGTAGTGCGTCTCTCTGGTCTTGGTTCATTCTCGGCATCTTTCCGTCTGAACTCATAAAGTACGCGATTTCGTCTTGTGTTATTTTTCCGTCTTTGCCATTCCAGCACTTCTTTAGCGGCTTGATTATCTCGTAGGGGATATTGTAATGCTCGCAGCATTCTACGATAAGGATTCCGGTCTGATGGTTCATTCCGGTTGAGCGTCCGATGGCTGCTGCCTTGACTGCCGTCATAAATCTGCCTAGCACGTGCCAGTTGCTCTTGTTGAGCCAGCCGCCTTCAATGACGACCTTGACTTTCTTGCAGCTCTCGTTCATTGCCTTCAAGTAGTCAATCAGAGCCGGGAAGTTCATCTTGTAGGCTAAGAATTTTCTATCGTCAAATACTGCTCCGACACCGCTTTCCTGGTTGTCGGGGTCGATGCCGATTATAACTGTTCCTTTTTCCATTTCGTTTTCTTTTGTTTTATTTTTGATTTTCTTTTTTTTGTTATTTTCTTGAAATTTTCGTTCTAAGCCGTTATCTCTGTGTCTGTGGGTAGTTGTTCGGGGTGCGGAATCCTACGTGCGTGTGTGCGCTTGCGTGCGCTTGTGCGCTAGCTCCCTACTACTATCCTCTACCCTATAGTCCCTTCTCCTTTCATCGTTTCGGGCTTGAAACTGAAAATCGAGGGAGTGCTCGGAGATTTGCAAAATAAAGAATAATCTTATACCGAATGAGTTTACTCTGTAAGCACTCCCTCTTGGGAATCTTCTGTTATTTCTTCATGTTCCACCTCGCTTTCTTTTTCGTGTGGTCCGGTTTATGGCATACAGTCTTGTGCGGCTCACGTCTTTCCGTGGGGTCAGATTAATAAATAATTAGCGGCTTCCATACAACCATTGTTGTTAAACTTATGTTACCTGTATTCTGCCGCTAGGACTGTTCTTTGCTATTCCATTCCAGCCTGTTCGTTACTTGCGCATTTCTTTTCATCCTGCGCCATCATATCTCTGATTTTTTCTCTCTGATTGTTCACGAGCCATCTTAAATGCCCGGCCTGCGTCTCACTCTTGAATAAAGCGGCAACCTTGTCAATATCCGGCATTTCTCCATTGCGCTCACGCTCTATCATTCGGACATACGACCTTCTCTGCCTTTCTGCATCGTAGTTCTTCTTGTTGTTAGCCTTGACTCTTTCCGGATGTTCTTTGCGCCATTTCTTTGCAATCGCAAGTATCTTCTCACGGTTCTTCAAATAATAGCTTCTTCTATATGCCTTCGTCTTCTCGAGATTCTTCATCTGATACTTTTTGGTATATTCAGCAAATCTGGCAGGGTCGGCCATATATGCGGCCTTTCTCCGCTCTCTACTCTTGGAAAGAATCTCATCTCGGTGCTCGTGATAGTATCTCTTATGATACTCGGCCTTTTTCTTCTTGCGCTCTTCTGCCGTCATTCCCATTGCATTCCTTGATTTCTTGGTGTTCAACATATTGCCTGCGAGGTGGGCAGTACCTGCCGTTGATGCAGTTCTGCCCTTCCTCGCAAGCCTTGCACAGTTCGCTCGCCATACGTCCTAGAATGGCAGGTTCTCGATGTCGTAGTCAGTGAAGGCGATGTTCTCGTGTCCCTCGTATGGGATGCATTGAGTGAAGTCTGCTGCTGTACCGATGTGGATAGGCAAGGCGGTGTATCTTCTCGCAGAATTCTCTCCACGGTCACGAACAAATAACGCTGGATACCAATTGAATCCTCTTCCGCTCCTTACCAACACCTTGTCGAAAGGCTTGAAGCAAGGCTGCTCCTTGCTCTTCTTTTCCTGGTTCTTCCATAGGGAGCAAGCCGCATGGAACGTGATGGCTTCGTCCTCTGTTGATTCTCGCAGTTCCTCGTGTGCGCTGATGCGCAGGTCGAAGGCTTGGTCGGTCACGAACTTCTCGTTCTCGATTTCGTACTGGTGGCCGAATGTCAGCGTGTCCTCGCTCTCGTTCTTGACGATGAGCTTGCCGATTATGGTCAGCTCTCCGTCTTCGTCTTCCTCATTGAAAACGTAGAGTTTGCCCAACTCAAACACTGGCTTCTTCGGCTTCTCTACTTCCAGGGTCTCACGGTTCAGCTTTCCATCCAATCGCTTCTCGATGAAGCTGATGTAGGTCTTGGCTGCATCCTCGGTTTCGGAAGTGAAACTTTCCGTACTGGCATTATTGTATTCTCTGAGGTAAGAATATCCTTTCTTGCCATCTTTGCAATAATAATACTTACCATCAAAAATGGTGTAGGTATCATCTGTAAACTTCTCAAAGATAATATGCGCAGCACCATCTTCGGTAACCAGCACGTCTCCCTTTTTCCAGGAAAACTTACTCCAGTCTCTCATTCTTTCGGATGGGAAGAGAAGGACCTCTCCTTCCTCCATCCATTTGCCGTTCTTGTTGAAGGAATACTCTCCGTTCTTATCCTCAGTCCAGATTGCTTCCCCTGCTTCCTTGCTGGATGCAAGATAAGTGAACGCAACCTTTCCGCACATTGGCGTGTATAACTCAGTGCCAGCAGGCACACCCTTCAAAATCTCATAAATATCCATATCTTTCTGTCCCATAATCTGAATGTTTTTTATTGTTTGTTACTCTTGTTTCTTTTGTCTGTTACAGCTTGACGTGTCCCAGTTTCTTGTACAGTTCCACCAGCTCCATGGTATCGAGCCAGAAGTCGGTGTTGCCAACGTATACGTGATGGCGGTGGCTGTCCGTAATGATTTCTATCTTCTTCATTTTCAACTACGTTTAAAATTGTTCGTGTCCGCATTGTAATCCTTTAGGATACATTCGAGTGCCTTGATTTCATCATCTGCCAGCCAGATGTCTCTGTCGCCAACTGACAGATGATGAAGACCGCATTCACGGACAAGTATGATATTATTAACTCTGTTCATAGATAACTATTTAAAAAGTTCCATCTGTGGATGAACGATGTCGGCACGCTTCTTCTTGGCTGCCCAGATGAGAAGGCTGACGTTCTTGGTTCCAGCCTTCACCGAAAGGTATCCGATGATGGCGGTCAGTGCATCTTGAACCGCTTCCTCCTCACTGCCGCAGAAGATGCTGATGGTTTCATATCTGCTCGGGTAGCAAACCGGGCTGTCATACCCGGTCTTTCCGTTCTGAATACTGCACCCCCAAATCCAGCCGAACTGCGTCTTGGCGGTCGTTACCTTCCATCCCCAGTTGTCTGCACCCTCTACGGAATACTCGATTACGTGCGGATTGATGCAGAAATCATTGATGTTGTACTTGAAGCCTTCGTGCTCTGCGACCGGCTTCTTGATGTCGTAGCCGTTATCGGTCAGCCATTTGAACCAGTCGTCTGAGGTCTTGAACACAAGACCAGCGGCACGACATTCGTGGAAAAACAACTCATTCATAGCTCTCAATCTTTACGAAGTGTACGTCCTTGTGGTCTTCTCTTTCATGATTCAGACAAGCAAGGTTTCTGCAGGTAATGCCCTTTCCCTTACTGTCCAAGATGCACTCGTTGCAGTTCTCCTCAGATAGGTCTATATCCTCGACTACCTTGCAAATTTTGCCTTTGATGCTGATTGTCGCTCCGATTGGGTATTCTACTTTGATACCTTCCTCGCTTACAATGTGTACTTCTTTCTGTTCTGCCATAATTCTTTCGTTTTAAGCGTTTAAAATCTGTTTGCCTTATAATTTACCGCCCGAAGCGTGAAAACGTCCCAGAGCGGCTTATTTTGCCCTCATTCGTTGTTATTCGGGCTTCCAGTCGATGCCCAGTCGCTGCAGAACTCCCTTCTCGTAGAATCTCGCCAGTGAATCCTTGGCTGGCTTGTTGTGCGGATTCTTCTTTAAATCGTCAAGGTTCTGCTGGATTATCCATCGGAACTTATCGTCCTGGCTCTGATGGGGAGCTGGCTGCTGGTGCTTGGCTTGCTCGTAGCGTTCCCCGATGCTCGGTCGTGCCGTTGCCGCTGGATCCTGCGCCCTGGCTTCTGCCGATTGCGGCTGCTGGCTTGCGGCTGGATTGGTGTTGTCGTAGTTGCCCTCCAGCACCTTCGGGAAATACTTCCTTGTCATTACCCAGTCGTATGATGCCCAGGAATGCCCTCCGTTCAGATAGTCGCTGGCCATAGCCTTGTCGATGGCCAGGTAAATCTTGGAAATATCTCCCTTGCAGTCCTTGAGCCTTCCTCTGATTGCCTCCTTGCGGTTTTCCGTCATAAGCGTCAGCCTTCGCATTGCGCTGTTGGTCTTGTCGTGCTGCTCGTTCCAGTAGTCCTTGATGGCTGCGTAGTCGATTTCGCCTTTCTTGGATTTCTTCTTCTCAGAACTTTTTTGCGGCTCTGCTGCAGCGCAAACGTTTTTCTCGGAAAAACTTTGCATAGAAGCTTCTTTAGAAGGTTCTAATATATTTGTTTCTTTAGAAACATCATTATCATTATCATAAGGTGAACGTTCGTGCACGTTCGTGTTATTTTCGCACGTTCGTGAACGTTCGTGCACGTTCGTGTTACCTGCTTTTTCTCTTGCCTCTCGCTTTTTTCTTTCTCTTTCAAGTGCAATCTGTCTATTTTTCTCACACTTGGCTTGATACTTGTCTTGATTGCGCTCGATATTGTCTTTGATAAAAGAGAAAGCCATACGCACGACTGGTTCGAGACTAATAATCTCCCCATCCCTTACGTAGAGAAATATCGCTCTCGTCAGTTGCCCGAGTTGTTCGTCGGTCAAACCTTCAATCAGAGCGTAGTATGATGTGTATAAGATGAATGAATCGTTCATAATTTTATTCTGATAATGATAGTTTCTTTTCCAGCTTCCGTTTTAAGACTGTGGCCATACGGATTTTGTTCCGCTGGCTTGTGTCGGTCGTAGCTGTCACTTCCCCACCTAGGGAAATATAATTCTCCAGTTGGGAAATTATATTCCTTAGGTCGGTTTTTGATATAGGAACACTAGCCATAAGCCCTGCCTTTACTTGATGAGTAATCTTCGTGCTCCCTGCACCTGCTTGATGTAGGCAGCGCATTCCTCGGGATGGTCTGTCTGAAAAGCCTTTGCATCGAACTTCTCGCTTGCCTTCGGTGCTTTCCACGTTGCCAGCGTCTTGCCGTTTCCGTCCACGATGCTCTCTGCGTCACCGAAGAACAGCTTCAAGTTGTCCTCGATTTCCTTCTGTCGGTTCTCCAGTGCCTTGCCCTTCTCCTTGATGTCCTTCAGCTCGATAAGCATATCCCCGACTTCGGCTGTTGCTTCAATCTCCTTTCCTGCCTTGTGCAGTGGAGATTTCAATAGAACGTCTTGTGCGCTGTATGCAGGTGGCTCTTGGTTGCCCACGATGTAGTCAAGCCAAAACTTGGTTATCTCGTCACGCATCCATCCGTAAAATTCGGGGTCGAAGTCGATGTCACGGTAGCCGAACTCCCTGCCTGCTGTCAGCCAGGCCAGTGCTCCATCCTTGTATTCGCCCACTCCGAGGTTCATCTGAAGCTGGCAGAACCAATGCTTCGGAAGGTCGTCTGCATCTATCTGCATCTGCGTGGTCTTGCACTCGAGGATGCTCTTGCTCGCTTCGTTGTGCGTTGCCCCGGCTCTCCAGAAGGTGCGGTCCGGGCTTACTCTCAAATATGGCGCATCGGTGTTCGTGATGGTGTAGTCGTCCGTGCTCGCCTTGATGATGTGGCAGTGGCTCTCTCGCTTGAAGAACTGCGCCACGGCATCCTCCAGCAGGTGTCCTGCAACCATCGCAAAGTTCTCCACCTTTGGTGGGTCGATGCCCTTCTTGCGTCTCCACAACTGGTATGGGGTCTCCCATGGGTTCAGTCCCAGTACCGTGCCTGCCTCTGATGCACCTATTCCCTTTGAGCGGTTCTGCAACCACTCCTCTCTGCTTTTGTACTTGATTATCTGTTTCATTGTCTGAATGTTTTTATTTATTCATTAAAAATTTTCTAGCTGCTGTAAGAACGATCGAGCGAAGGAATTCATCCCTTTGCATTGTTTGAGCAATTCCTTCTGCGAGGAAACTGACTTTACCGTGGTAAGCAATATGGAAATCAAATCCTTGGTTTCCGTCTTCGTCTGCATATCCAGTCGTCTCAGCTGCAATCTGCAGATAGATTCTTTCTTCCTCGTCTTCCTCAGCCCATGCCTTGTAACCATCTGCGGTTCTATCGAAGTACTTGTCGATGGTGCTCTCGTGTCTCTGATTGTCTGTTTCGTTCTGTTTCTTCATTTGATTTACTGAATGTTTAAAAAGTTGCCACGGCTTCCCTTTGTCTCGATGGGAACCCACCCCATAGGTTGCACCGTGGCGGTTCGGGCAAACGTTATAACTTTAAAAATAAAAACTACTTCTTCGCTGCTGTGCCAGTCTTTCCTTGGCTGCGGTTCATTGCCTGCTGCGCCTTATTCTTGGCATCATCGGCTGCTGCCTGCGCCTGCTGTGCGATGGCTTCCTGCTGCTTTGGCTTCTTGAAGGTTTCCTCTACGGTGGTCGTGCCTTCCTTGATGGCGTTGTACACACCGCCCAGCTTCTGAATGTCCTCTGCCGTGACTTCCTCGGCTGATTTCTTGCCCAGGTAGTCAAGCAGCATAAGGTCTGTTACCTGGTAGGCTTGGAAACATGCAACGCAGCTCTTCCACTGGCTCTGCACGCCAGTCTGCTTGATGTGTTCGAGAGCCTTCGCCTGCACATCCTTGACTACGCTTGAAATCAATACCTGCGGCACGACCTTGCAGATTGCGTTACGCTGGGCGATCGCAACCGCTGCATTGCCGACTACCACCTGCATATCCTGCGAGAAGGTGTAGCCCTTCGAGGTCAGGATGCTGCGCTTCACTTCTACAGAGTAGGCCACGTTGCTCTCGAGGTCATGGCATACGCCTTGTGCCGTGATGGTCTTTCCATCGTTTGCGATGATGCGTCCTGCGATGCGGAGGTTCTTCCAGCAGGCTGATATAATCTCGGTGAATCTCACGCTAGGACCCTCGATAATTGAAATCTGACCGTCCTTGCCCTTGCGCTCCAGGTGGTAGAAGCAGTTGTATGCCACATCATCGTCCATCGCTGCCAGTGCTACCATATTCAGCTTGCACTGTGCAATGTCTCTCGGAAACTTGTGCGCTGTGGCAATCTGTCCGTCAATCTCCGAGCGGTTGATGGCTTCCAGCATTTCGCCACCGCTTACTTGAATAATCTCATTTTCCATAATTCGTTCAATTTATAGTTCAACATATAATTAACTCTAGTGGAAGGCTGGGGATTCGAACCCCAGTTGACTGCCAAAACTTACCCCACCCTTGCCTGCTGCCGATGGATGCCCTTCCTTTGTAGGGCGCACGCTGTTAAGTTTCCGCATATCTGTATAAACACCAACAACGAAAAACATTAACCGTTCTAACTTGCATGCGCCCTTTGCCCTGCCGCTGCAGGGAGCAATATAATTGTTTAACAATTTATGAAAAGTCTAAAAAAGTTGAGCCATAAGGATGTCGAGTCTGCTTTCGCTGAAATAGTCCATCGGGTCTTGGCTTGCATACTGGCTGTTCTCCTCCAGCCAGTCATCCATTACGTCTTGATAGTTGACGCAGCCCTCGATGGCTTCCTCCAGCCGCTCGCTGTCGTTATTGCTGCCCTTGTGCGTCACGACCGCGATGTTGCCCACGCTGTCGCACCATACGCAGATGGCTCCTGCCTTGGTCTTGATGTCCACCCTTGCAACCGCTGGTCGCTGTGGGTCTCGGTCTATCTCCAGCCAGATGGCATCGTACATCTTCTTTCTGCACTCCTCGATTATTTTCCTCATTTGTTACCTCCTCTCTGATTGAATATGTAACGTTGGAAGGTCTCACGGCACGACTTCAATACCTCGTTGTCCGTTCCGTCCAGTGGTATGAGCGGTATGTTATCCAGTGCCACGCAAAGGTTGCCTTTAAACTCTCTGTACTGGATTCTTCGCTCTGCCTCCAAATAGCACTTGTTGTTCAGTTCGCAGCGCTTTCGGGTCTTGCGGTTCGACTTCCAGTTAGTGATAAGCCAGCAGATGTCTGTGTACTTCACGATCATCCTGCGCATATTGATTGACAACTTGCTCATAGGGCAACCCTCCATACTTTCTTTATCTCGCTGCCCTCAAAAACCTTGCGGTTGTCGATTCTGCGGAACTTGACCTTAATCTTACCAGCCTGCAACCATCTGCGCAGGGTGTTGCGATGGATGCCCAATAACTTGCAGGTCTCTGTCATTGTGTATCTGCCTGCGTCAGCTACCTTTGGTTCTTCGTTCGTCATACCTATGCCCTCCAAAAGATTAAAGTTAATACTATGGCAGCAAATGCCACTGATAAGAACACGTCACTTGTCACAAACTCGATAAACTTCTTCATACGCTCTGAATGTTAATGGTTCGACTTGATTACTTGCGCACGGCTGCACGTCTCTTCTTGGGTGTTATCAATCCAGCCTTGATGAGGATGACACGCACGTTCTGCTGGGTACAGCCTACTTGCTGCGATACAGCAAGCATTATTCTGCTGTCCGAAGTCTCGGCAGGTGCCTTTGCTCGGAAATCTGCAAACATCGCAATGATGTTCTTCTTTCGTTCGTCCTGCTGCTTCTGCAGCGGTGTTCGAAAATCATAATTGAAATTTTCTCCCATTTTTTTTGTATTTTAAATTATT
>ERZ1034871.294-NODE-294-length-30101-cov-9.129501_pt1 | contig 30101 bp, 29 predicted proteins | sample MGYA00520631_ERZ1034871 | MGnify/ENA primary metagenome ERZ1034871 (study PRJEB33766, sample SAMN09781721) | gut metagenome | biome: gut microbiome | host: Homo sapiens | place: Madagascar | study: EMG produced TPA metagenomics assembly of the PRJNA485056 data set...
AATTCTGAATTAAAAGAATTACCGGATTATCTGGAAAAAAGACCAGTTTTTGAAGCGAAAGCCTAATGAATGGAGGTGATTTTGATGTGATGTTTCAATAGGTGTACTTATATATTTATAAATCACTTGGACCATATAAGGAGAGTGATTGCAAATTCCGAATGACAGAGGAATAGCAACGAAAAAATGCAATGGAGGAAATGCAATGGGCATAACAGGCGTAGGAAGTTCCTATAATTTCATTTATAACACAAAGACAGGTAAATTATCTACAAAAGATGGCAGCAAAAATGAATTTGTTGATTTTTGCAATGGAGATGTAAAGGGAGAAGATACAGAGACACTGAATCATTTTGATGAGCATACAAGATATCAGTTTACAAGAATGCTGTTTGCATATGGAACCGGAATGACCGGACAGAATCCTTTTGCCAATGATGAGAAAGTCGAGATTACAGCGGATATAGACAGTGCAACCCATACTTCCTTTTATGTGAATGGGCAGAAAGCGTTTACGGCAATTACGGGTATGTCATATCTCCCATCCGAGATTCAAACCTTTGGAACCGTACAGCAGCCATTTAAAACCAGAGGGTACAAACCATATGATCCCAGTACAAACAGTATCACGATTGGGGTTGGAAGCAGATTTAATCTTGGAAATGGATACAGCATGACGGTACAGGAAGATTTTGTCTGGGGCGAGGGCTATGGAAACGGAAGCAAGGCAGATGATGAAAGATGCAATATGATGATAGGTGGTCTGAACTCCCTGATACATTTTGCGGATCAGCAGTATTTTTCAAGTATGACAGATACATACACCGATTATATTTTAGATTTTCTTGCGTCACAGGGAGTGGATACAAGCAGAGAATTTGTGATAAACGGGACACATTGCGAACTGGTAAATGGGAAAATAAGTGAAGTTGGTAACGATTATGTGGTGCCTAGTTCCATTCAGCAGAAAGCAGTGAAAAGATATGAAGAAAGTATGTCACAGCTTTTGAATAGCGGAACTTGGTATAGATGGTCATAAAAGTAATAGATCACTTGGACCGTTATGGAGAGTGAATAGATTCCGAATGACAGAGGAATGAAAATAATTGGAGGTTGAGATGATGCAATCAATATCAAGTTATATTAATCCCAATACAAGAGCACTTACATCTAATTATAAAAATACAGTTATTAAAGATAAGGAAGCATATAATGGGGCGATGTTGCAGCACTTACTAAATCCGGTAGAGGATCTGGCACAAGCGTTAAAAACACCAATAAAATTGGCGAAGGGTACTTCAATTAGCAGACAGAATAATTCTGTTAATATTGCAGAAGGACAAAGTATTCGTGTTAATGGAGGTCATGTGCTTACGGTTACGGCGCATAGCAAAAATGGCTGGTGTTGAGGAAAATGATATTGACAGGCTTTTAGCCAATCCACCAGAAAAGATTGAAATCGAAGTAAAGTATAAAATTGCTGTGACGGTTATGGAACTGCGATTTTGGCTAAAAGATTGTGAATCACCGATATAATCGGGATTTGTGAGTAGAGGGCACTTATGAAAAATAAAAGTATCAATCAAGTTTCCATAATAAATGGTGAAGATGGTCCCACAAGTGTTTTTATATTTGGAGAAGCTCAAAAGCAATCTCTAAAGATTAGAATCCGAAATGCTATCTATCAATCCAGACGAAAAAGGATAGAAAAGAGAATAGCGGCCAACCCGCATACCCTTGCGGAAGTGGTGCAATACGCAAAGGATCATTATGATTTAGTGGAAATCAATCCTGCCGCAACAAATTGGATAGAACGACAGAAAAATCTAAAAGCTAGTTTGATTATGCAGCATAAACCAGAACTTTTGGGCCAAAGGAAGGATATTCCAAAACCAGATTTTCATAATGAAGAATCTGTTAAAAATAAATTGATTGACCAAATGCCTGATAATGTAATTCCCATGGATTTTCATTTATATGAAATAAAAATTGGTGAGGATTTAATGGAAATAGAGGTAGATTATACCTGGAATATATTTGGAATATCTTACTCTGGAAATAAGTCGGTCATAAAAAGGTTTAAGAAAATAGCCAGAGATTTATATTGTTATTATGGTGTCAGTGAGGAGGATATAAAGAACCGGACAAAAAGATATTCTTCACTGGTAACGGAATTGAGTTCATAAATAAGCAGTTAATTTAGCAACAACTTGTTGCAGATTCTAAAGTTATCTTGCATAATTAAAATATAAAAGATGTATATAAGGTCGGAACAGAGACCTTAAACCTGTTCCAGTGGTCGGGATGGAGACCGAAAACCCATTCCCATTGCGGAATAAACTGCAAATACAGTGATCGCGTTGCAGAAACCTGTGAGGCCTGCGACCGGGGGAGAACCTGCGGGGACTCCTCTTTTCTATATTATGGAGATGGTGTATATGCAGAAGATGCTTGATTTTATAACATAGAAGAGAGTACGTGTAATGCGGAGTAAATAATGGTCAAAAAACAATCGACATCCGACCTCACACACGTTATAATATAGATAATCTAATAAGAAAACAGTGTTATCATTACCGCATATTCAGTGAGAATGGTAGCCATAAATATGAATTCGCAGGAACGGAATGGTTGAACCCTCAGGGTGACAGTGTCACTCATTTGTCAGCGAGAGGTGCTTAACTTGGATGATTTTCAGTTTTCTTATTTTGACATGGATTTACAGGAAAGTCAGTAAAATCAAGTTGTTGCTTGACTTATGTTGACCAAGAAAAACATAGATTTTCTGTAGTGACTTGAACTCCTAAGATTCTATTGTAGGTTCGATTCCTATAGGGAACGCTCTATTTTAAGCGGTAATGAGAGAAAAATCATTGCCGTTTTTTTGTTGTTTTTCTCTGCCCACTTCGCCAGACGCCTTGTGTTTCTTCGGATATTCATATATAATGTATCGTATTGAGTATTATCCATGCGGAGGTGCGGATCCCCGGTGCGTCCCGGTTCGGGCGTTCATGGGCGATCCCGGAAAACGCGGAAAAGCCGTCCGACCCGCGCTTTCCGGGGCAGCACCGCGATTCCGGCAGGACAAGCACCTGACAGACACCCGGCTATATTTGAAGCATCCGCAAAAAGGAAGTGAACGCTATGGCTTGCGACGAGGCTTTGTACCGCCAATATCTGAGCGGCGACGACGAAGGGCTTAATGCCCTGATGAAAAAATACGGAGACCCCCTGACCCTGTATATCGACGGCTATCTGCACGACGTTCACGAGGCGGAGGAGCTGATGCTGGACGTTTTCGCCTATCTGTTCACGAAAAAGCCCCGCATCCGGGATGGCGGCTTCAAGGCGTATCTCTATAAGGCGGCGCGGCACATGGCGCTGCGCCATAAGAGCAAACGAAAGCCCTTGTTCAGTCTTGATACGCTGACCGGCGAGCCGGAGGGACGGCTGCTGGTGGAGGAGGTCATCCGGACGGAGGAGCGAAACCGCATTCTGCATTTCTGCATGGATGAGATGAACCCGGACTATCGGGAAGTCCTCTATCTCACCTATTTCGAGGATATGAGCTACGCGCAGGCGGCGGAGGTCACGGGAAAAACAGTGAAGCAGATCACCAACATGGTGTATCGGGGAAAAGAGAGCCTGCGAAGGCTCTTGGAACGGGAGGGGATCACAAATGCGGAGTCATGAGGAACGGGTCGCTGAGACGAAGCGGCGCATCGCCAAAATTGAGTGGGAGAAACGGCTGCGGCGCAATACGATCACCATGGCTTCCGCTGTGGCGGTGTGCCTTGTGCTGCTCATCGGCGCATCCCTCGCCATGCCCGGTATTGCCGCGAGCATCCAGATAGGCGATTATTCCGGCTTTGAAACGGCGGCCAGCATGTATGGCGGCGGCGCGGCCTTGGGATACATCGTCATCGGGTTTTTGGCGTTTTTACTTGGCGTATGCGTGACCGTTCTGTGCTTCCGGCTGCGGCAGATCAGCCGCGAGGACGATCAGAACAAGGAAAGCGAGGGGATACATGGAGCTGATTGAGAACCTGTTGCAACTGCTGGTCACGTTCATCGGCGCGCTTCTTTCGGGTATCTCCTACCGGAAAAGCCGCAGGCAGGCGTATTTCCTGCTGCTGTGCTTCTACGGCTGCTTTGCTCTCGGCGCACTCTACTGGACGCTGTATCTGCTGCTGTTCGATACTACGCCGCGCGTCTTTTATGTGTCGGAGTTCGGCTGGGTGGCGAGCGTAATTTTCCTGCGCATTTTGCAGGCGACGCTCTCCACACCGGAGGAATGCAGTTTCCACTGCTGCAGGGCATGGTTTGCGCCTGCATTCGGCCTTCCGCTGCTGGCGTTCTACTGCACCTTCGGGGACATTCTCTCCAACCTGATCTGGTGCGGCATGATGATATGGCTCTCCTTCTGCGCCATTCGCGCTCTTGCCTATGCGAAAACGCAGACGGGTGCGGCGCGGAATACGTGCTACTTCCACATCGGCGTACTGTGCTTTGTGTTTGCGGAGTATCTGCTCTGGATGGCGGGCTGCTTCTGGCCGAATATCTCCCCCACAAGTCCCACCTTCTGGTGCGATATGCTGCTGACGCTTGCGATTCTGGGGCTGCTGCCCACCACGAGAAGGGCGGTGGACGCATGACCTACATCGAAAACATCTTCCTCTGCATGGTATCTCCCCTGCTGGTGGCCGCCCTGTGCATGGGCAGGCGGCAGCTCCGCTTCTTCCTGTTCTGCATTGCCGGGATGGGGGTGTGTCTGCTTTCGGCCTATATCAACACCTTTCTCGTGGCGGTGTGTCAGGCGGATGCCCTTGCCGCCACGGCGGAGATCGCGCCGGTGGTGGAGGAACTGATGAAGCTGCTGCCGCTGGTGTTCTATCTACTGGTGTTTGAGCCGGAGGGCAATAAAATCAAGGTAGCCGCAATAACAGTCGCCCTCGCCTTCGCCACCTTTGAAAACGTCTGCTATCTGATCCAGAACGGTGCAGACCGCTTCTCCTTCATCTTCTTCCGGGGCTTCGGCACGGGAGCCATGCACGTCCTCTGCGGCCTGATCGTGGGCGGCGGACTTGCATACACATGGCGGCGGACGTGGCTGAAGATCGCGGGCACCTGCGGGCTACTGGGCGCGACCATCACCCTCCACGCCATCTACAATCTGCTCATCGCCTACGGCGGCGCGGCGCAGTACATCGCCTACGCCCTGCCGGTGCTGCTGGTGGCAGCGGGAAGATTGTCCACCTTCCGATTATCACGGAGAAAATAACCGAATATCCACTCCTTGAGAGCTGCTTTTGGCGGCTCTCAATTTTTTTGAAAAACTTTTTTGAAAAAATTTACGTTTTGGGTGAGAGTTTTTTCGATTTTTTGTACCTATATAAGTGAAGGGGTTTTTAAGCTGCATTTCAAAAAATCCAGAGAGAAGGTTCAAACGAAATGTACAATACCGCAAAACGAGTCGCACTCGTCAAGCAGCGGGTGCGGGAAAACACCCGCCGGAGGCAGCGGCGCGAGGCAATAAGCCTCTCCGCAGCGTGTATGCTGCTGTGCGCGGCGCTGACGCAGGCGGTGGGCACGGTCGTCGGGCCGGGGCAACCTGAGGCATGGGGCGTGTTCGGCGCGATGCTGCTGCGGGAGGACGCGGGCGGCTATGTGCTGGTAGGCGTTTCCTGCTTTGCAACGGCGGTGGTCGTTACCGTGTTTTGCACACGATTGAGAAAAAACAATAAACAGCAGGAACAAACCAAGGAGGATGAGGAAACATGAAGAAAAGATTTTTAGCGGCGCTGCTGAGCCTGTGCATGACGCTCACGATGCTGCCAACTACGGCGTTTGCAGCGGTGAGCGATTCGCTGGACAACACACCCGAGGAAAATCAGGCGATTTTGGAGCAGCTCTCCGCCCTGACCGGCGGTAGCAACGACCAGGTGCTTTCCATGCTGAACGCTTTGGGGCTGCTGGATGAAGACGGCAATTTCAAGGTGGATCAAACCATCACGCTGGACGGTCAGGTGTTGACACTGGCGGCTGTCATGGAGCTGCTGGAAAATCCCGCCACGGATCTCACCCGTATAGCCGACGTGGATGGGACTCCGGTGGCGCTGGGCGATTTGAAGACTATGATCCAAATCGAACAGGAGCTGCAGCGGATCAAGGACACCTATTTCTCCGGCAGGGAGTTTACCGGGGAAGCTCTGGAGAATCTCAATAGCCTGATGGAGCAGCTGGAGCTGCAGGGCATCAGTTTGCAGTATTCCGCCTCTGCCACAAAGCCTGAGGGCGTTGAGACGGTGGATATGAGCGGCATGATGAGCCAAACGCTGGGGGATCTCGCAAACAACAGCTGGAGCTCCGGGACTTTTACTGTATACGGCGGAAAACCGGTCGGCTTTTCCTACCGCATTCAAAAAGGCCAGCTCAGCGAGTATATCACCGGTGTGGAGGTCTCGATAGGCGAGACGAGTAAGGTCGTCGAGCAAAGCGACGGGTCCTACAAGCTGACCTATGAGGTAGACGGCTACAGTTTAGGTGGTCAGGAAATCACTGTCAAAGTTACAACCAAAGGAAGTACCCAAGCCTGGCACGATAATTCTTATTCCTATGGCGACCTGCTGGGGATGATTGAATTTTACGATGCGGAAAATCTGGTGTTCTATGACGGTGCCGCTTATGCCGACCACTGTCAGCTCAAGCTAAAAAAGACGGTTGGCGCCCCCACAATACAAACATCAATGACCGCGCCGAGTTATGTTGAAGAACTCGAAAATACAACCGTATTATATGATGATTTGTTTATTCCTTTGCTGGCAAATGAATACCTTGCAGCCACCGGTGCCAACAATCCGGACTTCGTTGCGCTAAGCGATACCATCGGAATTTTGGAGGGTGCCCGCAACTCGGTGCTTCCCGTCGGCTCCGACCCATTTTATCAGCCATACCAAATCGACGCCAGCATCGAGTTTGACTGGAGTACCGACGCAGCTGCCTATACTGGTCCTGCGCCGTATGGCAATTATAATTCTATAACCCCACAACCATATGCCCCGTTCTGTCTGACGGAGTACAAGCTCGATGGAACAGCTCTGACGCTCAGCGGCGACAGAAAGAGAACGGAGGAATGTACGATTAACAAGGGCAGTACGGTCAGCATTTCCCTGCAGTCTACCACGCAAAACAGAGGGGATCAGCAGTACTATCTGCCCTTCGAACTGTATCTGAAGAATGTAAATAGAGATACCCCAAATTCCACCACCACCGCCACGACCAGCAACGTCTCCGCCAAGCTGGTGGACACGGACAATCCCACCATTCAAAGCGTCACGGCCCCGGCGGGAACCTATGCCAGCGGACAGCACGTGCCCATCACAGTTACCTTTAGCGAGTTCGTGAATCTTAGCAACGCCACTGTGACTATCAATGGCGAAGAGTATACTGCCGCTGAGCTTTCCATGAGCGACTACGGCGTCACGGCAATGCTCTGGTATCCAGTGCAGGATGCGGATGACACCACGGTCATCGTCAATGGTATGACCGGTGTGGAAGATGTTTTCGGTCATACGCTGGATACCACATCTTATCAAAGCAACGCGATTGTCAGCGTAACGCTGAAGAGCGTCTTGATGCGTAACGCTCCCACCGCACTCACCGCCGACTACGACAACGGCAAGGCATCGTTCACGATGAACGCCAACATGGAGCAGGTCTACAAGACCGTATACAGCAATTATCACATCCCGGCAGGCACAGACCCGAAGGAAGCCCCGTTCCGCCTCGAGCTGAGGTACGACTCCGCGGTTGAACCAATCCATCTGCAGGTCTATCTGGACACAGAGAAGGAAGCCTTCATCATTAGCGACTATGCAATCGCACCCTCTGCTTTCGACCGCACCTACACGGTGACGCTGCAGGCCAACGAGGGCACGAAAGCCGATCCTGACTGGGTGAATGTTCTTCCCCTGACCCGGCAGTTCACGGTGGCAAAGAAAGTTTCCGCGCACACGGTGACCATCGTCCCGGAAGCGGATTCCGCCGACTATACGATTTCCCTTGGCAAAACCACCCGCCCCACGCTTAAGGCAGAGGTTTTGGGGGCAGGCGGTGAGACGGCCAGCTACACCACCGGTAAATGGAGCAGCAGTGACACGCTAATTGCCACCATCAACGAGGATACCGGCGTTGTTGCCACCACAGGAACCAAGGTGGGAGCCGTCACCTTTACCTTTACGGCGGACAACGGGACTGAGGACACTGCCGATGATGTGACGGGCGAGTCAAAGCCCTATACCGTGACGGCAGGCGATTCCCTGGCACTGGTGATTCCCGGCGGCGCGTCCATCGTGACGCGGGTAAATCAGCCAGCCACCGTGCTGTGGAGCTCCAACGCCACGCTGATGGCGCCGAACAAAGAGTTTCATTACAGGATTGACCTGTATGAGGGCAACTACGCGAATGAGGCGGCGCTGAGCGGCCGCAAGCCCGTTGCGACTTATACCGCCGGCAAGGATAAAAACAGCGTGCGGATCGAGGAGAATGTGCTCTCCAAGCTCTCCAACGGCAATACCCCTGCCTACACGGTATTGGTCTCCATGCCGCACCCCAACGCCGAGGGTGAGAATGTCCGCCTGTCGGCACTTGCCTGGATCATCGTGCAGGCACCACCTGCCACAGCCAAGCTGACACCGCCCCAGAGCATTTACCTCAAGGATACCGACGGTGCCGTCAATATCGACTGGTCGGTGGAAAACACCACTGACGGCGCCCCTTTGCAGCCCACGCTGACCATCACCCGGGTCACAGAGGACAACACCACCACCAAAGTGGTGGACAGTGAGCGCCTATCCGGCACCTCCGGGAGCTTCCCCCTGTCATTACAGAGTGTGCAAGCCGGCAATCTGAAAGACACCTATCAAGTGGTTTTGAGCGTGGAGAATCCTGGTGAGGAATCTCCCAGCACCGACTCCTTCCCCCTGTATGTCTACGATGCCGACGCACTGAAGGTGCAAGACGACGAAGGAGACACGATTTCTAAACTGACCATGGACAATACCTCCAAGGTCAGCGGCAGCCTGCCCACCGTTACAGCTGAAATTTTGCAGCTGCGCCAGGAGTTGGGGCTGATCGAGTACATAGGCATCAACTATGACGAGTACGGATGGAACTCCTTTAAAGATGGCATCCGGTGGCTCTCCAGCAACAACAATGCCATTTCCGTCAACTACAAGCAGGGCGGACTGTATGAGGACATCAGAAACTTCTCCTTTGATTCCTACCTTCCCGAAACCAAAATGGCGCTGTCCGGCTTGGCCAACGGCACCGCAACCGTCACGGCTACCCATGCCGCCACGGGCATGAATGCGGCAGTACAGGTGACAGCGAAAACGCTGCAAAATAAGTTCTATCTCTTCCAGCTGACGCCTGCAGCGGAAACTACGCTGCAATACACCGACGGCAAAGGTGTGCCCAAAACGGTCACGACCAACAGTGAAGGCGTGCTGGCGCTTTACGAACCCAACGGAATCGCCAGTGAGGTGTCTCTGCGGTCCGGCTCCGGCGCGGATATTTATCTGGGCACCATCTATAAAGAAAATCTGCGTTCCGGCGAGCGGGATGCCACAAAACTGCAGCTTTATCCCTTGAATACCTTCAGCCTTCGGCGAGTTGCCCGGGCATCTGTGGCGCTCATCACGCCGGGCGGCGATCCGCTGGCGAACAAGACGGTGACCGTTCGTGGCGGCGTTTATAAAAACGGAGGCTACTGCCAGACAGCTCTGCTGGGCTCCAGGGCAGGAGCACTTGTCAGCGGCATCACCGGCGACACCTATACCACGGATGCGGCGGGAAATATAACCGTCTATCTGGATTCCACCCAGTTCTGGTCGGCCGAAAAGGGCGAGAGCAATACCACGGCGCTTTCCGCTCTGGATCAGCTGGAGTACATTCTGGAGATCAGCGCAATTGACGGCGACAAGTACTATCCGCTGCTGCTGACCGTCAACGGTAAGCTGGGCGTGGACGATGTAATGCGCACCGCAGAGGGCGTTGTCTCTCTGGAGCGCGTGCCGGCGGGGGAGGAAAACAAACCCTTCATTGTGGCGCAAAGCGTTGATTACGGTCTTGCCAACGGTCAGAAGGTGGATGTCCGCAGCTCGACTGGGAAGATTGGCCCTAACAGCAGCTTTAAAACAGCAAGCCTGCACACCACCATGTTCCTCTGGGGCGAGGATATTGCCAACGCGCGGAATTATAGTCTCAAGATGGCGGACGAATACGGCGTTCTTCCTGCCGCCCAGAGCAGCAGTACCAAGCAGTATCCCTTCTCATCCATCCCCGTAGCGGAAAACGATCTGACCCTCACCGAGGCCACCATGACCACCTCTGGATGGATCGCTGACGGCAAGGATGTGGGTATGAAAACGCAGCTGAGCCTGAACGGCAGCCTGCTGCAAGAGAAAATAATGCCCTTCCGGGTCGTTGATCTGACCCGAGTGCCCAAGGTGACAGAGGATGACCGCGTCACCGGTATTCTGGCGACGATGGGATCCTCCAGTGGAGTGAATCAAGTCGACTTTGGCGGAGTGGGCGATAGTAACATTCTCAAGGTGCTGACCGGACGGCTGGATGATCTGAGCGGTCCGGTGGACACTTCCGTGTTCAAAATGATTATCACCCCCAGCGAAGATCCCTCCGTGTTCCGTGCCATGATTTGGGCCGGGTACAATACGCTGGAGATGGAGGACATGGACTATTCTGAGGACGGAGTGGCGTTGGGTGCGAATGTGCTGACGCAGAACCTGGAAGTGGGTGTGCCCGGGACCGGGGACCTGAGCCAGATGGCCCAGGGCACCTATGATCCCAAGGGGGACTACAAAACCAACTCCATAGCCGACAATGTCACCAGCACGGATCTCAACTTGCAATTGGAGGGCTTTTACGAAGCGGAAATCCGTTATAACACCGAAAAAAAGGAGTGGGAGGTTTTCACCGTAGGCGGCGGATTTACCACTGGCGTTGGTGTGGGCTTCTCCTTCAGCGTGAACGCCATGGCTGGCCCCGTACCGTTGACAGCAACCTTTGAGCTGGGTGGTGCCATTCAGCTGGATTTCCGTACCGCAGTGCGCTACGGCCGGCAGGGCGAGGGTACAGAGCTTGCCTGGAGCGATCCCACGGCCACGGCAGTGAATGACTTTTTGACTACGCTGCGTATCAACGCCTATGTCCACGCGTTTGGCGGTATTGGCTTTGACTATTCGGTCGTGGCGCTGAAGATCGGCCTATTCGGCAATTTGGATGTGGACAGTCAGAATAAGTTCCTTTCCCGCACCTATCTTGCCGACGAGACAAAGCGCCAGATCAACGGTCAGGCCCTGGGGATCCAAAGCGAAGTGGGAATCAAATTTGTGGCAACCTTCCTGTTTATCTCCTACGAGGCGGTGATCGCCTCCGGAACCCTTGGAGCCACCAGGACTTTTAATGACTGGAACACAATCGACGACTACTGGAATAGCGCCACCAGTGGGCTGAGCCTTGCCTCGCTGCGTTTGGCGGCAGCCCAGAGCGGAATGCAGGTGACTTCTGGCAGTGCAACGCTCCAAAGCCGGGACTATCTGGAGCAATATGCCCGTACCTGGGGCCAGCCCCAGCAGCGGATGATGCTACTCTCTCTGAATTCCACCAGTGGGCTGAAAAACATCCAGACCAATGCCAACCCCACATCCTATCCACAGCTCAGCGATGACGGGAAGGTATTGGCCTACATCAACGACGGCAACAGCAGCAGTATTTACGACAGCCGGGCACATTTCTCCACCCTCAATGGCGGCGTCTATACTCCCTCCAGTGAAATTGATGCTCCCACAGGGTTCTCCGGCTACGGCGACACGAGCGTTTCTTTGTCCGGCACTGGCAGCTTCGCGGCGGCGGCTTGGGTTCGCATGGGCACCGACCTGCCGGGTAAAAATGCCGGTGATGCCGTGACATTGGAAGAGCAAAACCTGCTGATGAACAGCACGGAGATCGTAGTGTCCGTCTATAACGGCACAACATGGACTTCCACCCGCCTAACCAACGACGGCACGCCGGATCTGGCCCCAGCCACGGCAGTGGGCGGCGATGGCAAGGCCATCGTGTTCTGGCGCAGCGTCTACACCCCCGATCCCGGTACGCAGGGCAGCAACAACCTGCTGAACTTCACGACCAGAGATTGTATCATGTACCGTTGCTATGACAGCAGCAACGGCACCTGGAGCGAGGCCAAAATGCTTTATAACGGTGCTACTGGCCGCGTGAAGGCGTTGCAGGCGGCCATGCTGCCCGACGGAACAGCTATGGCGGTTTACTCGCTGGACCGCAGCGAAACCGGAGATACCTCTGACTACGAGATCGCCTATTGTACCGTGGCTGCTGACGGAACTCCCGGTACAGCCATGCTGGCGACCTGTGACAGCAATCTTGACGAAAACCCCCAGGTCGTTGCAGCAAACTTCGGCAGCGGGGATGACCGATTTGTCATCGGTTGGCACAGTGTCCGAGACGGCAGCAGCGATATCCAGCTGTTGGCTGTGGACGGCAGCGGCACCATGTCCAACAGTTTTCCCGGCTCTTTGTCTGCCCTGACCAGCAGCGGCAACGCCGTCGTGGGCGGAGACTTCCGCTTCGCTTCCCTCAGCGGGGATCATCGCAGCCGCAGTGATCTTACCATCGTCTGGAATGAGACTGTCAATAACGCCAACGGCGCGGTAGATCACGGCATTTTGAAGGCGGCCAAGCTGCGCTATGCCGAAAATACCTACACGCTCTCCGCACCATTGGAACTGGCAGAGCTGCCGGATCGCACGCTGGCTGACCACTTTGATGCCTATGTCAGCGGCACCAATCAGGTGCAGGCTGCCATTCAGGCTACCAGGTATGACGATGATAAACAGGAGGTAATCGGCGGCGTGACCGTTCCGGGTGAGGAAACGATCCTCTATACCGCTACCTCTGATTTTGTCACCGATGCAGTGGCAGTGGAACAGATTGGTGTGGATTATGCAACGCTGGCGTTGAACAGCCTGACACCCATTCGCTTTACCATCCGCAACACCGGACTGAACGATGTGACAAACCTAACGGTCGAGATGGGCAGCGGGGAAACCGCCACCCTTGCGGAAAAATTGCTGCCCAATGAAAGCACCACCCTTACCGTCTGGCACCATGTGAAGGACCGCGTGACCGACCAAAGCTATACCATCACCTCCGGCGGCATCAACGAAAATGGCACAGTGTATCTGGATTATCCCGACATTGGCATCTCGCAAATGGAAGTGATTGCGGAGAGTGCCGGCAAGCGCACGGTGCGCATGACCCTCTATAATTCCTCTGCCGCCATGCTGGCCGGAGGAAAGGGCCGCGAGGTGAAGCTTGCATTCTATGCGGATGATCTACATACCGAACCTGCAGAGGTAACCTGCACCACAAACGGCGTATCGGTTAGCGATAATGAAATCACTATTTCCGGAGACAGAGCCCTCGCCCGCATCGATCAGGGAACCTTTACACTGGACCTGACCTATGATCTGGGCGAGTATATGACATCCATTGGCAAAACCGAGATCCCCAATGTGGGTACCTATCTGTACGCCGAGGCCTGGGCGGAAGGTCAGATCGGTGGAACAGGAAGTAATCAGCGCCTGCCGGAGTATGACGGCAGTGACAGCGAAGCCAGCGTCCATATGACCGGCGCACTGGCCCGCACCGGAGAGAGGCTGACGATGGATGTGACACAAGGGAACGACGGCAACGGTCACAGCACCGCCGCCATTACCCTGCGCAACAACTCCCTGCAGTCTCAGACGAGCGCAGAGCTGGTGGCCACGCTGCTGGATGCTGCCGGGACCGTTCTGGAAACGAAAAAGACCAGTATTGGCGGTGCCATCTCCGGGGAAACCTTCCAGACGGAAACCATCACCTTCTCCCGGCTTGGCACCCGCGTAGTGGTGCGAGCCGCAGTGCCCGGTAATGACCTTCTGACCTTTGAAGGTCTGGCAGTGGAGCTCGGCGATTTTACCGCCAACGGAACGAACTATACCTATACGCTGCAAAATGATAGCGGAGCAACATCTACGCTAGTCACAGCGGTGTCTGGAAACGGCGAGCCCGTGAGCATCAACGGACAGGCTCTGTCCACCGGCGGCAGCGCAACCGTTGCCATCCCCAACAGAGGCACAACCGACATTGTCGTGAGAATCGGTGCTAAAACCTACACGCTGACGATTCTGCGCAATAGCGGCACAGGCGGCAATGAAGGCAATAGCGGCACAGGCGGCACAGGCGGAAGCGGCAGTGGCGGCAATGAAGGCAATAGTGGCACAGGCGGCACAGGCGGAAGCGGCAGTGGCGGCGGAAGCGGTTACAGCTACTACACCATCAAGGCAACTGCCGGGGCTGGCGGCTCCATTTCTCCCTCCGGCAATGTTAGCGTCCGTGAGGGCAGAGATCAGACCTTCACCATCACTCCGGATAAGGGCTATGCTGTCGCCAACGTCAAGATTGACGGCAAGAGCATTGGCGCGGCGAAGTCCTACACCTTTGAGAATGTCAGCAGAACCCATACCATCGAGGTCATCTTTATGAAAGCCAACGGCAACCCCCGGACCGGCGTGTTTGTGGATGTAGCCACCGGCAGCTATTATGAGGATGCTGTGGATTGCGCTGTTCTCTTTTCACTACAAGAAACAAATTAATGACATTTTGAGCTGCGCCGCTATCCAAGCGCGGCAAGGAGATAGCATTATGAAAAGAATCACAAGAATCATTCGTCCGATCATCTGCATAGTTGTCCTTCTCGTTGCTATGACCACGGCAGTCAGGGGCTGCTATCAGAGAGAGACAGAACCTATCGACATTCCCGGCACATCTGCGCCTCAGCCATCAGCGCCTCTCGCGGGCGAAGTTATCCCCTCGGTGGACAGGCAGACAGAGTTGGCGGAAGCCAGAGCGAAGAATCCCGACACCGTGGCGTGGCTGTATATCCCCGGTGCGGAGGTGGACGACCCTGTGATGCAGGCGGAGGACAACGGCTATTACCTAAAGCTGGATGAAAACGGTGAGTACGCCATATGGGGCTGTTATTATGCCCACTGTGAAAACAAAATCGGCGGCAGGGATAAGCTGGACAAAAACACCACCATTTTCGGCCACTCCGCCAGCAACTGCGACCCGGACGGTGTGCGGTTCACCAAGCTCTACCGTTATATGGACGCAGACTTTGTAAAGGAGCATCCGTATATCTATCTCTCTGTGGATGGTGAGGACATGATTTTCCAGATCACCGCGCTGTTCGTCACGGATATTGGCTTTGACTATATTGCGCCTGATCCCACGGGAGATGATCTGACCAGCTTCTTTGAGACGATTGCGCGGAAAAACTGGCTTGACTTTGATGGCGTGACCTTCTCCGAGGAAGATACTGTTCTGACCCTCTCCACCTGCTGCCGGAAGTATGACAAGGCCAACAGCGGCAATCAGCGGCTGGTGGTCATGGCAAAGCTGCTGCCGGAGGGCGCAACCGCACAGGAGTTCAGCGTATCCCTTGTGGATAGTCCTGAAATGCCCTAAAAGAAAACAGAATACGACGATAACAGGACACCCATCCTTGCTGTCCCAACATTTAATAGATTGCCAAAATAATTATGGTCAAAAAACCATCAACATCCCTTGCTCTACACGCTATAATATAGATAATCTAATAAGAAAACAGTGTTATCATTACTGCTACAGATGGATGATAGCCATATTTATGAAAAAATCATTGGAACGGAATGGCTGAACCCTCAGGGTGACAATGTCAGCGATTTGACAGCGAAAACCATTTTTCTCAGGTGATTTTCCGTTTTCTTATTTTGACAGAGATTTACAAAATAGTCAGGAAAATCAAGGCTTTCCTTGACTCATATTTACTTAAAATAATCGCTGTTCCCAGTGTGGACTCGAGCTCTTAAGCACTAGTTGAGGGTTCGATTCCCCCTGGGAACAGTCAAATTTTGCAACAATGATGACCACAATTCATTGTTGCTTTTTTTTATTTATAGGTGCTTACGAGCACCGAATGCCGCGACAACGAGCGTGTAACGCGAGTGAGTTCAGGGAAAAGGAGAGAATGCCTATGGCAGAAAAAACAGACGAACGAGTTACGGATGAAAAAGTGGTAGAAATTGAAATGGAAATTTTCTAAATATGTGCCACAAATCTTGAAAAAATCTTGATTTGTGGCATAATAAATATATATTTTGATTTGGAGATGATGTTATGTATATAAAGCGTGAAAGATATCTAAGCAAAATAAGACCATTTTATGATGTGGATTTAATTAAGGTTCTGACAGGTGTTAGAAGATGTGGAAAATCTATATTGTTAGAGCAGATTAAAGAAGAATTTATTGAAAATGGGTTTGATAGAGCGCATATTATTACCATTAATTTTGAAGATTTGCAATTTGAAAAAATAAGAACTGCAGAAAAACTTAATTCCTATGTGAATGAGCAAATCAAGGATCATGACAAATACTTGATTTTTTTAGATGAGATTCAGCATGTCAGGAGCTTTGAAAAGGTTTTAGCTTCCTTTCGGGCAACATTAAATTGCTCAATTTTTATTACTGGAAGTAATTCGAAATTGCTATCCGGCAAGATGGCAACATTGTTGGTTGGAAGATGTGTTGAATTTAGAATAATGCCATTTTCCTTTGCCGAAAGCTACGAATATGCTACAACTATAGGAAGAAATATGTCTCCGGATGAGTTTATGATTGATTATATCAATTGGGGTGGCTTCCCTTTGCGTTTTTCGTTTACAAAGGAAAGTGATATTAAGAGATATTTGGAGCAGACATATGAAGGTATCTTAGATAAGGATATTATTACTGACAGATCAAAGGTTAATAGACAAAACTTTGAAAGAGTAGCAACATATATTATGGCAAATGCAGGAAAGGATTTTTCCAGTAAAAACATAGAGAACTATTTTATACATCAAAATGCAGATACTTTGGATAAAAAGACGATATACAGATATCTTGATAAAATGGAAAAGGCTTGTCTAATTGATCGTGTAAAAAGATTTAATATTGTAGGAAAACAGGCAATGTCGTATATAGAGAAGCAATATGCGGTAGATACTGGTTTTCGCATGATAAATACAAACTTAGTAAATTTTGAGGATACCTTTTTTCTTGAAAATATAATTTATAACGAGCTAAAAGCAAGAGATTATGAAGTCTTTACTGGAAAAACATATAAGGGTGAAATTGATTTTGTTGCAATAAATGGAAGAAAGAAATGTTTTATTCAGGTGGCATATTATTTGGCTGGTAAGGAAACGATTGAAAGAGAGTTTGGTGCTTTTAAGCCAATTAGTGATGCATCACCGAAATATGTGTTTTCATTAGATCGATTTGATTATTCAAGAGATGGAATTGCACATATCAATATTGTTGATTTTCTTTTGGGTAAGAAGGATATTAATTTATCATAACGCCACAAATTAAGAAAAAATTTAAAATTGTGGCTTCTGGAAAAAATCATATAAAAGGACCTAAGAAACGGACATTAGAGGATATTGAACATTTCAGCGAGTTATTTGAGAAGATGATACGTATAGCAATTCAGAACAGAGAAGGAGAAAACAATGGCAAAGAATGAAAGATTTGAAAAGACATATTCACAGGGAACCATGAATGTAACAGAAATCTGGGTAGATAAGGAAACTGGTGTAAATTATATTTATCATGCAGCAGGATATGCGGGAGGATTGACACCGCTTTTAGACAGAGATGGAAAACCGGTTATTTCCCCGATTGTAAATGGATAATGGAAGTGAAGTCTGATGACTAAGAAAGGATGGAACTAACAATATATGAAGACAGCAATTATTTATGCATCAGTGCATCATGGAAATACCAAGAAAATTATTGATGAAATTGCCAGGACAAATGAAGTTGATCTGATAGATGCTACACAGGTAACAGAGAAAGACTTATCTTGCTATGACTTGATAGGATTTGCGTCAGGAGTTTATTATGGAAAATTTCATCAGTCTGTACTTAAATTTGCATCTGTCAATCTGATAGAGAATAAAAATGTTTTTCTGATGTGTACCTATGGTGGAAGCGAGGCTTTTAAGTCTATGGAATCCATCATAGATGATAAGCACGATAAGCTGGTAGGAAGGTTCTCGTGCAAGGGCTTTGATACATTTGGACCATTTAAGCTGATTGGCGGTGTTGCCAAAGGACATCCGGATGATAGGGATCTTGCAGCGGCAGTTGAGTTTTATAAAAAACTTATTGCAGGTGGTGTGGTGAACGAGTAAAGAGTAAAGCGAAGGAGGCTTAGCACCCATCACAGGTCCTATAAGGAAGTGGAGAGAATATCAAAAAAGGCTGTTGAGGAATTGAAGCAGAAGGATATCATTCAGATTGATGATATTTATATGATATCTGATTTGATCACACAACAAGATGATATCAAAGTTATTGAAGTAAAGGATTATATAAAAAATCCCAAACCAAATGGCTATCGAAGCTATCACATGATTGTTGAGATTCCTGTATTTTTTGCTAAGGGTAAAACACCTATGCGTGTAGAACTTCAAATCCGAACTAATGGGATGGATTTCTGGGCAACGTTGGAACATCAGCTTCGTTATAAAAAAGGCATTGAAGAAATGCCTGGATATGAAGAGATCAGTGAAGAATTACTTCATTCTGCAAGAGTTGTCATTGAAGCAGATAATGAAATGCAGAGAATAAAAGACAAAATTGGTATGTTCCACGAAATTTAAGCAGAAATTTGATTGAGTAGAAAGGTTGGAATATATATGAAACAAGATACTTTAGAAGGAAAAGCGAAAACAAAAAACGGAGTAAAACGATTGTGTTTTTCCATAATCTGTATTCTTCTAGAAGTAGTTTTTATTATTACTATTGTAACACGCTTAAATGAATATGCAGAAATCATAAATCTATTTACAAGGATTTTAAGTGGAATTTTAGTTTTGAGATTGTATGCATCAGATAAGACATCTTCCATGAAAATGCCTTGGGTTATATTAATTTTAATTTTCCCAATTATGGGTGTAGGCCTATATTTATTGATTGGTTTGAATGGTGGCACACATAAAATGCGTGAGCGATATGCAGAAATTGATAGCAAATTGTTACCAATGCTTTCCGATAATCAGGAGTGTTTAAGCAGAATAAACGAAACGATTCCGAAGGCAGGAAATATTGCAAGTTATATACAAAGAAATTCGCAGTATCCAATCTATCAGAATACGGATGTGATGTATTTCGATGAAGCAGTAAAGGGATTAGAGACCCAGCTTGAAGATCTTGCAAAGGCACAGAAGTTTATCTTCATGGAGTATCATGCTATAGAAGATGCAGAGGCGTGGCATAAAATCCAAAAGATTCTGGAAGAACGAGTAAAAGTTGGAGTGGAAGTACGCATATTTTATGATGATATGGGTTCTATAGGATTTATTAATACTGATTTTGTAAAAAAAATGGAGTGCGTAGGAATTCATTGCCGTGTATTCAATCCGTTTGTACCAGGTTTAAATTTGTTCTTGAACAATCGTGATCATAGAAAAATAACGGTTATTGACGGGAAAGTTGGGTTTACCGGTGGATACAACCTCGCAAATGAATATTTTAATTATACACATCCTTATGGACAATGGAAAGATACAGGTATTCGTTTAGAAGGAGATGCTGTTCAGTCACTCACAGTGACATTTTTGGAAATGTGGAATGCGGTTAGTGATAAAGATGCGAATGATCCTGATTTTGGTAAATATATTTTTCATTATGATTACAAGGCACAGCAAACGGGGTTTATTCAGCCTTATGCAGACAGTCCTATGGATAATGAACAGGTTGGAGAAGAAGTTTATATCAGTATGATAAATAAAGCTGAAAAATACTGTTGGTTCATGACTCCATATCTGATTATAACAGACGAAATGACACATGCGTTATGTTTGGCTGCTAAGCGAGGAGTGGATGTCAGAATTATTACACCGGGTATTCCAGACAAAAAATTTATTTATAATATCACTCGTTCTTTTTATCATGGATTGGTTAAACATGGTGTGCGTGTTTATGAATGGACTCCTGGTTTCTGCCATGCAAAAATGAGTGTGGTGGATGACTGTATGGCAACTTGTGGAACAATTAATCTGGATTATCGAAGTTTATACCATCATTTTGAAAATGGATGTTTTATGATAGATTGTCAGTCTGTTTTAGACATAAAGAGTGATTTGATAAAAACCATGGGTGAATGTCGTGATGTGACAGAACAATATTGTACCGGACGCAGTGCATATTTACGATTAGGACAATTATTTATGAGATTATTTGCTGGATTGTTATAAGAATCTGATTATTTCAGGAAGAAGGAGGATGCCTATGGCAGAAAAAGTGGATCAGATGGATCCAGATGAAAAAATCGTTGAGATAGCGATTGAACGGTTAAGAGTATTGGCATTGGAACTGAGAAATTATATGAAAATTGCTCATCCGGGAACTTTCATTTCCAAACCAGTAAACTAAGTAAAATAAAAATTCTGATTTACAAATAACAGATAAAGTATTAAAATAAACAAAAAGATATCTTCAGGGCAGGGTGAGATTCCCTACCGGCGGTAAAGCCCGCGAGCCGAGAGGCATGATCCGGTGAGATTCCGGGGCCGACAGTACAGTCTGGATGGAAGAAGATGATAGTACAGTTGATTTTTTGTATGAATGAATGTAGTATCAGAGCTCTGAGATGGTGATCCATTTCAGAGCTTTTTATATAGGAAAATCAGACATTCATTTATCAATCATATGTAACAGATCAATTCCACCCTGCAGATATTTCTGCAGGCTTTTTTTGTATCTGGTACATCGTTTTCGAAATAACTATACCATTCACTTGTCTGTGAATCCGATTGCACATGTTTAAAAGCCTCGGCGTAGCCCAGGCAAAGAACAGGAATAAGAAAGAAGGAATAGAAATGACGGATCAGGAATATATGCTTCGGGCTATTCAACTGGCCAAAAAAGGAGAAGGCTGGACGAATCCCAATCCTATGGTAGGGGCAGTGATCGTAAAAGACGGAAAGATCATCGGGGAAGGCTATCATAAAAAGTATGGAGAACTTCACGCGGAACGTAATGCAATTGCTTCTCTTACAGAATCAGCAGAAGGTGCGGTGATTTATGTCACGTTGGAGCCTTGCTGTCATCATGGTAAAACACCTCCATGTACGGAAGCAATCATTGAACAGAAGATCAGAAAAGTGGTGATCGGTTCCAGAGATCCGAATACGAAAGTGGCAGGAAAAGGTGTACAGATGTTAAGGGAAGCCGGTGTAACAGTAGTTGAAGATTTTATGAGAGAAGAATGTGATCAGCTGAACCCGGTGTTTTTCCATTATATTACTACGAAGACTCCTTATGTGGTAATGAAGTATGCCATGACACTGGATGGAAAGATCGCAACGAAAACAGGAGCATCAAAATGGATCACCGGAGAATCTGCACGAAAAGAAGTACAGCATATGCGGCATCAGTACATGGGAATCATGGCTGGTATTGGAACTGTGCTTGCAGATGATCCGATGTTAAACGTCCGGGTAGAAGGCTGGAAAAGTCCTGTCAGGATTGTGTGTGACAGTAAGCTCAGGATCCCGCCGGGCAGTCAGATTGTAAAAAGTGCGGAAAAGTACCGGACGATCGTGGCTTATGCAGAACAGAAAAATGCAGAAGAGAAAATAAAAATATTACATACCATGGGAGTTGAAACCATTTACTGTCCCGACGAAAAGAATCAGATAGACCTTAAGAAGCTGATGGCAGATCTTGGAAACAGAGGCATTGACAGCATCCTCCTGGAGGGAGGAGGTACGTTAAATGACAGTGCACTGCGAGCTGGAATTGTAAAGGAAGTACAGGCTTTTGTGGCACCAAAGCTGTTTGGCGGTGTGGCTGGGAAGACACCGGTAGAGGGTATTGGAGTTGAACTGCCGTCTGAAGCAGTGGAACTGAAATATACAGATATCTGCCAGATCGGTGAGGATATCCGGATAAAATGTCAGGTGTGTGATAAAAAACAGGAGGAATCATGTTTACAGGAATCGTAGAAGAGAAAGGAAAAGTCCGTTATATACAGCTGACAGGGGAATCAGGGATCCTGGCAGTGAAAGCCCGGAAAGTCCTGGAAGGGACAAGGATCGGTGACAGTATCGCTGTGAATGGTGTGTGTCTGACAGTTACGTCGATTCAGCCGGACGGATTTACTGCCGATGTGATGGCAGAGACGATCAGAAGAAGCAGTCTTGGCAGCTGCAAGGCCGGAAGCCAGGTAAACCTGGAACGTGCAATGGCTGCAGACGGCAGGTTCGGGGGACACATAGTAAGCGGCCATATTGATGGGACTGGCGTGATACGTTCCATGCTCCGGGAAGAAAATGCCATCTGGGTATCAATTGAGACATCGCCACAGATTTTGCATCTGATCGTGGAAAAAGGATCCGTCTGTATTGATGGGATCAGCCTGACAGTTGCAAGGGTTGATGAAGCTGGTTTTCAGGTGTCGGTCATTCCACATACAGGAGAAGAAACCACTCTTTTGGAAAAGGTGCCGGGGGATCTGGTTAATCTGGAAAATGATGTGATCGGAAAATACGTAGAAAAACTGCTTGGCATCAGAAAAAACGAAGAAGAGAAAAAAGAATCCGGAATTACGATGGAGTTTCTTGAACAATTCGGGTTTTAGAACAGGAGGATATACACTATGTCACAAAATTATCAGTACAACACAATTGAAGAAGCACTTAGGGATCTTAAGGAAGGAAAAATAGTTCTGGTCACAGATGATCCGGACAGAGAAAATGAGGGAGATCTGATATGTGCGGCAGAGTTTGCGACCAGGGAAAATATTAATTTCATGGCGACCTATGCAAAGGGTCTTATCTGTACACCGATGAGTGCAGAAATTGCGGCGAGATTGAACTTTCCGCCGATGGTTGCGGAGAACACGGACAATCACAGTACAGCATTTACCGTGGCAGTAGATCACGCAGATACAACCACAGGTATCTCTGCGGAAGAGCGCTCCTATACTATCATGAAATGTGTGGATGATCAGTCAAAACCGGAGGATTTCAGAAGACCGGGACATGTGTTTCCGCTTATTTCCAGAAAAGGCGGGGTTTTGGTACGAAATGGCCATACAGAGGCAACAACAGATCTTATGAGACTTGCCGGACTGAAAGAATGCGGCGTGTGCTGTGAAGTTATGAAAGAAGATGGAACTATGATGCGTACATCACAGCTATGGGAAATGGCAAAAGAGCATAACTTTACATTTATTACGATCCGTGATCTGCAGGATTATATAAGAATACATGAAAAGCATGTAAAGGAGGAAGCCGTTGCAAACCTCCCAACGCAGTACGGTGATTTTAAAATGTATGGTTATATCAATGATATTACAGGAGAGCATCATCTGGCACTGGTAAAAGGTGATCTGGGAGATGGTGAGGATGTGCTTTGCCGGGTACATTCGGAGTGTCTGACAGGGGATGCATTCGGATCGCTCAGATGTGACTGTGGCCTGCAGCTGCAGACAGCGATGCGCCAGGTAGAAGCAGAAGGCCGAGGAATCATTCTGTATATGAGACAAGAAGGCCGAGGAATCGGACTGATCAATAAGATCAAAGCATATGCGCTTCAGGAGCAGGGATACGATACTGTGGAGGCTAATGTGAAGTTAGGGTTTGCACCGGATCTCAGAGAGTACTGGGTCGGGGCACAGATACTGTCAGACCTTGGTGTGAAATCATTAAGATTACTGACAAATAATCCGGATAAAGTCTATGGACTTGGCGAATTCGGACTGAAGATCAATGAGAGAGTACCTCTGGAGATTCCGGCACAAAAGTATGACCGGAAGTATATGAAGACGAAGCAGGAAAAGATGGGTCATATTTTTAAAGAAATAAATTTATAAAAAACAGTAAATATCAGGAGGAAGAAAAAATGAGACAGATCAATTTAGTAGAAGGAAAAGTAGTAGCACCGGAGGGAATGAAGGTTGGTATCGTGGCAGCGAGATTCAATGAAATTATTGTGAATAAATTATTGGGAGGGGCAGTCGACGGACTGGTAAGACATGGAGTAGAAGAAGAGAACATTACTGCAACATGGGTACCGGGAGCATTTGAGATTCCGATTACAGCACAGAAGATGGCACAGTCAGGAAAATATGACGCAATTATCTGCGTTGGAGCTGTCATCCGTGGAGATACTTCACATTATGATCTGGTGTGTAATGAATCTGCCAAGGGAATCGCACAGGTTGAACTTGCAACAGGAATCCCGGTTTTATTCGGAGTGATCACGACTGAAAATATCGAGCAGGCTATTGCGCGTGCAGGAAGCAAAGCGGGAAATAAAGGCTATGATTGTGCATTATCTGCGATTGAGATGGTCAATCTGATGAAGCAGCTCTAAAAGACAGGAAAATAAATGATGACAAAAACGATCATATTCGATTATGATGGAACGATCCATCATACCCTTGGAATCTATGAACCGGCATTTCGTGAAACCTATCAGTGGCTGACAGAACAGAAGGTTACCGAAGAACGGGAGATAGGCTCGGTGGAAATTGCCGGCTGGCTGGGACTTAACAGTAAGGAGATGTGGAATACATTTTTGCCGGAACTGGATCAGAGCTATAAAGAGCAGGCAAGCACGATGGTAGGAGATCTGATGATAAGACAGATCAGGAAACATAAGGCAGTGTGGTATCCGGGAGCAGAGGAGATGCTAACGGCTTTGAAGAACCGGGGATATCACCTTGTGATCTTAAGTAACTGTAAAGCTTCATATCGTGAGGCACACTGGAAGGAATTTGGGATGGAACGATGGTTTGACCGTTTTTATGACTGTGAATCATACAGATTCCGTCCAAAGACAGAAATTGTGCAGGAAATCATCCGGGAATATAGTGGCCCTTATCTGGTAGTCGGAGACAGGAGACAGGATCTGGAATGTGCCAGGTCCTGCAAAAGCCCTTTTATAGGATGCCTGTATGGATATGGTGAGAAAGGGGAACTGAATGGGGCTGATTATTATGCAGAACATATAGAGGATATACTGCAGATGGTGATATGATTTTAGGATAGTCATAGTGATAGAGGTAATCCACTTTCCTAACCCCATCTGTACAGTAAAGTTCTCAAGTCCAGTTGTACAAAGCGCTACTGCACGGGGAACCAGATGGAATGCATCTCCACTTCCTAAAAGAACTGCCATAATTCCAAACATGATAAACTGTCGGTTTCCTTTGCCTTTGCGGATCATTTATAGATTTTACTGTGGAAGATTTTGCATAAAGTGTTTTCCGTGCTTGTGTGTACCATTATCTGATATCAAAGCAGTACAGGGTGATTCCGGCCATGCACAGGTCAATATGGTTACGGATGTGTACTCTCATATTCCGGATGATGACCAAAGGAAAAATGCAGAGCTTTTTAAAGAAGCATTTTATGAGAAAAAGAATCTGAATCCAGAGAGGCGGGCGTTGCTCAATTCGTTGGCGAAAACGATGAAGTAATGAAAAATAGTGAAAAAATAGTGTAATTTTAATGAAAAAACAATCCACAAAACGATATAATATATGGATGAAATGAGGATATTTATTGTGTATATGGATATTCTATCTCCATCAAATCTATTGAGATCTCCATCATTACAAGCAAAATGATGGAGATATTTTTATGCTTATTTTATTGTCTAATATATGTAAGATGAAAAAAGAAGAAAAGCGACTGTCTTACATTCACTGCGCACGTGGAGAAAAGTAGTATAAAAAAACAAACAGATGATCTTGTGAAAAGAGCGAAACGGCATGAGTTGGAAGCTTTCACAGAATTAATGCAGCTTTATATGACGGATATGTATAAGGTTGCGTATGCAATTTTGATGAATGATGAAGATGCTGCCGATGCAATCGGAGATGGAGTGGTTATCACCTGTATTGCGAATTATAAAGACGGCACAAAAAAAGGAGTGGAAATTAATGTCGGAGCTGCAGCGCTGACTTATGAAGAAATTGGAATGAACGTGGACGGAATGACTTTACAAATAGAAGGAGAAGATGAACATTAGAAGAGCAAATGAAAAAGACATTCCAAGATTAGTGGAATTATTAGAGCAGGTGCTTCAGATCCATGCAGATATAAGACCTGATATTTTTATTCCGGGAACGACAAAGTATACAAATGATGAATTTACCATTTACATCACTTTTTATCGATGATCTGTGTGTTGATGCCAAAACCAGAGGACAGCATGTAGGCGAAAGCCTGTTTGAATATGTCAAGAGTGAAGCGGAACGTCTGGGCTGCTATGAAGTGACACTTAATGTGTGGTCAGGAAATACTTCAGCAGAAAAATTTTATGAAAAAATGGGATTGAAAACCAAAGAGAGACAGATGGAATATATCCTGTAAAAAGGACGTTTTAAAGGATGCTACAATTATTGCCGGAAAATGATAATGGCTTGCATATACTATAAGAAGACTTTGGAATAGAAAAATGTAAAAAGTAGCAAAAATTTATTTCAAAAGTGATTCTGTATCTTGTTTTTCCCTATTCCTGCGGCTATAATAGAATAGAAAAATGTTAAAAGTTGAAAAAATCTATTCCAAGGAGGCTTGCTACATGGAAATTAGCAGAGATTTCTATTTGGACAAACTGATAAAAAGAAAGCATAATGGCTTAATTAAGGTGATTACCGGTATTCGCAGATGTGGCAAATCTTATTTACTGAATAATCTTTTTTACCATCATTTGTTGAATAATGGTGTGAATGCTGATCATATCATCCGTTTCGCTTTTGACTCTGCAGATGACCTTTACCTGATTGGTGAAAGTCTGATACAGATTCAAAAAGAAAAGCGTGGGATTGATCCGGAAAAGTTCATGGCTTATATCCGTTCCAAAGTCGCTGATGACGGAATGTACTACTTGCTTCTTGATGAGATTCAGATGCTTGATTGCTTTGAAGCGGTTCTGAATGGGTATTTGCGAAAAGATAATATGGATGTATTTGTAACCGGGAGCAATGCAAAGCTCCTGTCAAAAGACATCGCTACCGAATTTGCCGGTCGTGGTGATGAGATTCATATGTACCCTTTGAGCTTTGCAGAGTTTATGAATGTTTACAATGGCGACAAATACATGGGGCTTTCTGAGTATATGTTATATGGAGGTATTCCTCTGGTAGTCCTTCGTGAAGGTGCAAATGATAAGGCAGCTGCATTGCAGAATTTATTCAACGAAATTTATATTCGGGATATTACCAGGAGAAATCGTGTTAAAAATATTGGGGAGTTGGAGGATCTGTTGAATATCCTCTCATCTGCGATTGGCTCACTGACTAATCCTGAAAAGCTGAAAAATACATTTAAGACCGTAAAAAAATCCAGAATTACTTCTGCAACCATAAAAAAATATCTTGATTGCTTTGAGGATTCTTTTTTGATTGAATCTGCACAGCGTTATGATATCAAGGGTAAGGCATACATTGAAACTCCAAAGAAATACTATTTCTCTGATCTTGGACTTCGCAACGCAAGAATTAACTTTCGTCAGTTTGAGCAGACTCATTCTATGGAGAATGTAATTTACAATGAACTGCGTATGAGAGGTTATAGTGTCGATGTAGGTGTTATCCCGATTGCAGAAAAAGATAAGGCAGGAAAAGTGACCCGTAAGCAGCTGGAAGTTGATTTTGTTTGTAATATGGGTTCGGTCAGATACTATATCCAGTCGGCATATTCGCTGCCAGATGAAACAAAGCGCATTCAGGAAATCAGACCGTTTAGAAGGATTGACGACTCTTTCAAGAAAATCGTTATTACCAAAGATATTGTTCAGCCGCATTACGATGAATATGGAATTCTTACAATCAATATTTACGATTTTCTTCTCGATCCGCATTGCATTGAAAAGTAATGTATTACGATACATTGGTAAAAGTAGTACATTCAGAAGTAGTAGATACAAATGGAAGCGGACATGGTGCATTAGCAGCAGAGAATATTTGAATGGAAAGAATATGTAAAGGGAAAATATTATGGAATATTCAGCAATTTATCATGACATGGACAAAAGATTCTGTTACGCAATTGATAAGGATCTGTTTGTGATACGTGTGCAGGTTAAAAAAGATGACATGAAGGAGATTATCCTTCACTGCGAAGATAAGTATATACCAATGGAGCGCAAGGATACGAAAAAGACCATTCTGATGAAGAAGATTGCCACTTCACGGTTTCATGATTATTATGAAGCACAGCTTCAGATGCATCTGATATGTCTCAGATATTATTTTGAATTTACGGACATGCAGGGTGAAAAAATATATTACGGCAATTATGAGTTTTATAAGGAAAGCATCACAAACAGGGACAGAATGTTTGATTGCCCGCAGAATCTCCGGGAAGAGGAAATGTTTGAGGTGCCGGACTGGGCTGCAAATAAGGTCGTGTACCAGATTTTTCCGGCCCGTTTTGCAGCATCACAACAGGTAGATAAGGAACAATGGTATAAAGCACCAATTTCGTCTATGGATGATCTGCATGGTGATCTCAGAGGAATTATTGAACATCTGGATCACGTTCAGAATCTGGGAATCGATGTTTTGTATATGACACCTATCTTCAAATCATATTCAAGTCATAAGTACGATATCATCGATTATTATCAGATCGATCCTTCATTTGGAACGACAGAGGATCTGAGGGAACTGGTGCAGGAAGCTCATAAACGTGGAATGAAAATCGTCATGGATGCAGTGTTCAACCATACAGGAAGAGAATTTTTTGCATTTGAGGATATCATGGAAAAGGGAGAAAAATCAAAATATCTGGACTGGTATTATATTGAGAAATTTCCACTTGAAAGTGAAAGAGGAGAGATTCCAAACTACAAATGTTTTGGTTACTATGGGGGAATGCCTAAGCTAAATCTGAAAAATCCGGAAGTTGAGAAATTCTTTACGGATGTTGCGTGCTATTGGATTAAGGAATGTGATATTGACGGATGGCGGATGGATGTAGGAGACGAGATCAGTCATTATTTCTGGAAGAATTTTAGAAGAGCGGTCAAGGCTGTAAAAAAGGATATGCTGATCATTGGAGAAATCTGGCATTATGCAGGAGATTTTCTTGAGGGAGATGAATGGGATACAGTCATGAACTATCCGTTTTATCTGAATCTGATCGATCTGCTGGCAGATGAGAAGATCCATGTCAGTCAGTTTGTACAGAATCTGGGATATTTGAAGGGACGTTTAAATAAAAAATGTTATCCTCTTATGTGGAATCTGATTGATAGCCATGATACAGCAAGATTTTTACATCTCTGTAATGGCAATAAGAAAAAACAGCATTTGGCAGCGGCTTTTCAGCTGTTATTGCCGGGAATGCCTATGATTTATTATGGAGATGAGTTTGCGATGCCGGGGGCAAATGATCCGGATTGCAGGCGGGGCATGTACTGGGATGAAGAATATCAGGACAAAGAGATGTATGAATGGTATAAACAGCTGCTTTGGATCCGAAAAAAACATGCGTGTATTTCAGAAGGCGAACTGATCGGGTCAATTACAAAGGATGAGGAAGGAACAATTGTCCTGATCCGGAAAAACGTCGAAGAGACAATTGCCTTGATTTTTAATTGCAGCAGTAATGCAAAGAACTTTAGTGAGTATGAGGGAAAATATAATTTACTTAGAGATGAGCCGTTTGATGGAAAAGTTGAGGGGCTTGATGCTGCAGTGATCGTGCTTTAAGAATGATTCCTGCCTGCGTATATGATTGCTTCGAAACTTTAAATAAAAGTAGGTTTAGATACATTGAAAAATAATTTCAGTGTATCTGAACCTGCTTTCTTTTTTTAATGAACATAGAGGCAGCCTGTGAGAAGAATAAATGATACATAGCTGCAGGATCGTATGTAGAAAAAAACGAATATAATATATTTAGAC
>ERZ1034871.295-NODE-295-length-30032-cov-8.040931_pt1 | contig 30032 bp, 26 predicted proteins | sample MGYA00520631_ERZ1034871 | MGnify/ENA primary metagenome ERZ1034871 (study PRJEB33766, sample SAMN09781721) | gut metagenome | biome: gut microbiome | host: Homo sapiens | place: Madagascar | study: EMG produced TPA metagenomics assembly of the PRJNA485056 data set...
ATAATAATAAGAATATTTTTTGATATAATACTTGAAAATCCTGCTGTTGTCTATATGTTTCTACAACTTTATAATTTTTTCATAATTATAGTAACTTCTGTTTTATCGATACTTGCCTGTAAAATTTTAGTTCTTACAATGTTTTCCTCTATTATTTGGGTAAAGTGTTTATTAAACACCTTTTTTTACCCAAATACTGCTTTTATTTATCGAAAAAACATGCCATTTGGGTAACAATCTTTTTTACATAACAAAATTACCCACAGTTTTCTCTTTTTAGTGGGTAATTTGCATTATTTTTTACCATGTTACCCAATCGAGATATTTTAATCACTGTTTTTCATTTATTTGGGGTATACAACATTTCAAATCTTAATTATTACCCAGACACTGTACCTCATTACTTTCAGAGCAACAGAGACGAGATACGCTCTGCGAATCTCGCTCTGATGAACGGTTGCTGCCCTAACAAAAAAACCGGGACATAATCCCGGCTTTTTGTAATATTTCTCTCTTATTCATGTACTGCACCAACCAGATCCCTGATATCCGCAACCTGATAACGCTCCATATAATCCCTGATTCCTGCGACGATCTCCTCTGTCACATGCGGATTCGTGAAATTTGCGGTACCTACAGATACTGCGGTAGCTCCGGCAAGAATCATTTCAATCGCATCCTCTGCATTCATGATTCCACCCATTCCGACGATCGGCAGTCTGACTGCCTGGGCAGTCTGATAAACCATGCGGACAGCGACAGGGTGAATGGCCGGACCTGACATGCCGCCTGTCTTATTGGCAAGCACAAACTTCTGGCGGTTGATATCAATCTTCATGCCTGTGATGGTATTGATCAGTGACAGTCCGTCTGCGCCTCCTGCCTCTGCCGCCCTCGCCATCTCTGTAATATCTGTCACATTCGGGGAAAGCTTCATGATGACCGGCTGTGCAGCATGTTTTTTCATTTCCTTTGTGATAGCTTCTACTGCTTTTGGATCCTGACCAAATGCAATTCCACCCTCTTTGACATTCGGGCAGGAAATGTTGATTTCTAAAAGGTCTACCGGCTGGTCTCTCAACCGTTCCACTACTTCAATATATTCCTCTGTGGAATGTCCACATACATTCACCATGATTTTTGTATCAAACTGTTTTAAAAAAGGAATGTCACGCTCCACAAAAAGATCGATTCCAGGGTTCTGAAGTCCGACTGCATTTAACATGCCGCCATATACTTCTGCGACACGCGGCGTCGGATTTCCCGGCCACGGAACATTTGCAACACCTTTTGTCACAACAGCTCCCAATTTATTCAGATCCACAAACTCTGCATACTCTGCGCCGGAACCAAACGTACCGGAAGCAGTCATGACAGGATTGTTTAAGGTTACTCCACATAAATCTACTTTCATGTTCATTAGAATTCTACCTCCTCTGCACGGAATACAGGTCCTTCTTTACAGATTCGTTTGTTCTTCACGTTGCTGTGTGCGTCTTTTTCTTTTGACTGGCACACGCAGGCAAGACACGCACCGATACCGCATGCCATACGTTCTTCCATGGAGATCCAGCACTCGATGTGATTTTTCTCTGCATATTCTTTTAAGGCACGGAGCATCGGCATTGGTCCACAGGCATAAATGATCTCTGCGTCCAGTCCATTTTCACGGATCGCATCCAGAACATTTCCTTCGGTTCCTGCGCTTCCATCCTCGGTTGCCACGTAAACTCTGCCCTGCTGTTTAAACTCATCCATTAAAAACAGTTCATCGCGGAATCCTAATATGATCTGTTTTTCGCAGTTTAACTCTTTTGCGAGCTGTAGCATTGGAGGAATTCCAATTCCGCCTCCGATCAAAAAGGCTTTTTTCTCTTTCTTTGGGAATCCATTTCCAAGCGGTCCTACAATGCGAAGCTGTGCGCCTGTATGCATGCTGGAAAATTCTGCCGTTCCTTTTCCTGCCACACGATACACTAGACGGATTGCGCCATCCTTTTTATCAATCTCACAAATACTGATTGGTCTTGGAAGCAGTCTGCTTCCATCATTACAATAAACAGAAACAAACTGTCCTGCTTTCGCATGTGCTGCAATCTGGTCAGTGTGCAGCCACATACTGTAAATATCATCTGCGATTTCTTCCTGACGGATGATGATCGCTGTCTCTTCAAATTTTTCTGCCATCTTTGTACTTCCTCGCTTTTTCACTCTCTCAACTACTTTACATTCTTATTTCAAATGTTTGCCTCTGTAGCTCTTAATATGGTGTGTTCCTATGCTTCTGCCTCATAAACAACACGTCCATCCACGATGGTTGCCATCACTTTTCCGGTTACTTCTCTTCCGTCAAATGGTGTGTTGCGTCCCTTGCTTGCAAATTTCGTTTTGTCAATCTTATATGTTTTTTCCGGATCAAAAATCACGATGTCAGCAATTTTGCCCGGCTGGATATCGCCCTTGTCAATTCCAACAATCTTTGCCGGGTTATAGCTCATCTTCTCTGCCATCTGCATCGGTGTGAGATAGCCCTGCAACACAAGTTCTGAGTAAGTGAGGCATGCAGCTGTCTCAAGTCCAACGATTCCAAACGGCGCTTTTTTCATGGAGGTGTTTTTCTCCTCAAATGTATGCGGCGCATGGTCTGTGGAGATCACATCCATAATGTTGTCACGCAGCCCTTCTTTTAATGCCTGCACATCTTCTCTGGAACGAAGCGGCGGATTCATTTTAAAGTTTGTATCCGCATCTGCATCAATCGCAAGTTTTTTCTCCTGATCGATGGACGGCTTGATTTTATGGATATCATCCGAGGTCAGTGTGAAATGATGCGGGCATACCTCTGCAGTTACTTTCATTTGCTCCATTTTTGCATACCGTACCATTTTTACAGAATCTCTTGTTGAACAATGACACAAATGTAATTTTGCTCCGGTGTCCCCACTTAACATGATATCTCTTGCCACAATGATATCTTCTACCGAATTTGTGATTCCCCTTAAACCAAGCTCTTTGGAATGCGCATCCTCATTCATAACGCCACCATTTACAAGGTTAATGTCCTCACAGTGGGCAAGTACCGGGATATCGAGTTCTGCTGCGATCTCCATCGCCTCCCGGTAAAGTTCGGAATTCATAACGGATCTGCCATCTTCACTGATCGCCGGAATTCCCACTTCGTACATGCCCCGGATATCTGCTAATTCTTTTCCCTGTTGTCCTTTTGTGATGGCTCCCACCTGTAAAACATTCACGACACCAACTGTTTTTGCCTTGTTTTGCACGTATTTTACAACATCCGGATTATCTACCACCGGCTTTGTGTTCGGCATTGCAAGGATGGTTGTGTATCCGCCGTGTGCCGCCGCATTGCAGCCTGTCTCGATCGTCTCTTTCTGCTCCTGCCCCGGATCCCTTAAATGCACATGCATATCAATAAATCCCGGCATGACATAGCAGCCTTTTGCGTCGATCACACGGTCTGCCTTAGCCTTGATGTTTTTTTCCATTTTTACGACTTTTCCATCCTCGGCGAGAATGTCTGCCACTTCGTCTGTCTCTGTCGCCGGATTGATGACATGTCCGTTTTTAATCAATAATATCATTTTTATTGTTCCTTTCTTCCCGAATTGACTACGTTTGTCAGTTTTATAATTTTGCATAAATTTCCATTGGCACGTAAGCACGGATATAGATTCCATCCTCACGGTATTCTTCTTCCAACAGTTCACCGGATTTGCGGACAAGCTGGATCACGCCTGCATTTGCATACGGCACTGTCCGCTCCACGAGGATTTTATTTTCACGCAGGAGCTCGGATAAAAGATTCTTTAATTCCTCTAACCCGGTTCCATTTTTCGCTGAGATCGGCAGCGTATGATCTGCTTTAAAATCATGCAGCGGCTCGCTGTCCATCCTTGCATCCTGCTTGTTGAACAGCGTGATCACCGTCTTGTCTTTCACATCCAGATTTGCCAGTGTCTCATATACGATCAGCATCTGCTTCTCGTGCTGCGGATTGGAAGCATCTACCACATGTAAAATATAGTCTGCATATTTTGCCTCCTCCAGCGTGCTTTTAAATGCCTCGATCAGATGATGCGGCAGTTTGCGGATAAATCCGACGGTATCTGTCACCAATATCTGCTGCCGTCCCGACAGTTCCAGCACTCTTGTAGTAGGATCAAGCGTTGCAAACAGCTTGTCCTCCTCCAGAACTCCGGCATTAGTCAGTGTATTGATAAGTGTTGATTTTCCTGCATTTGTGTATCCCACGATCGCAGCCACCGGCATCTGATTTTTTTCCCGCTGTGCACGGGTGATATCACGGTGCTGCCGTACTTCCTTCAATTCCCGGTTCAGCTGTGCGATCCGGTCTTTGATAAGACGTCTGTCAATTTCCAGCTTTTTCTCACCCGGACCTCTTGTACCGATTCCGCCTCCAAGTCTTGACATGGAACGTCCAAGTCCGGTCAGCCTGCTCAGACGGTACTTTAACTGTGCCAGTTCCACCTGGATCTTTCCCTCGCTGGTAGTTGCTCTTGCCGCAAAAATATCCAGAATGATCAGTGTGCGGTCCATCACTTTTGTATCCAGCATATCTTCCAGATTGCGGAGCTGCGCCGGTGAAAGTTCATCATCACACACAATGCCGGTTGCGCCCAGCTCCTCCACAAGCAGCTTTAACTCCGCCACCTTTCCAGAACCGATATAAGTCCCCGGATGAATGAGCTCCCGCTTCTGGATCATGGTTCCGACTACCGTTGCTCCTGCTGTTTTCACCAGTTCCGCAAGTTCTGCAACAGAATCCTCTGCGTCATCTCCATCCTGCTCACTCACGCCTACAAGAATTACTTTTTCTTCTATCTCTTCTATTTTAAATGCTTCTGCCATTCTATTCTCCGTTATTGTTTCCTGTGGTCTCTTTTATTGTGCCGGTGTCTGCGCCTCTTCTGGTGTCTGTGTATCTTCCACTGTCTGCGTATCCTCCGTCACGGCTTCCTCTGTATTCTCCACAGGCGCTGTCTGTTCCATACGGTTTTTCAGGAAAATATATTCACGCTGCGCACTCGCATCATCCGGATAACCCTGTACATACTCCTGTACCACGTTCCATGCAGAATTAAAATCGGATGTATATTCATAACAAATGATGAGATTCTGCATCAGTTCTCTTTTGTTTGTCACATTTTCCATTGCAATGCCCTGTTGTAAATAAGTGAGTGCACCGGAATAATTTCCTTTTGCCATCTCAATTTCTCCGAGTGCATTCATTGCCTCGGAATCTGCAGTTCCTGAGTTTACATAATTCTGATAATAAACCTCTGCGTTTTCAGGATCACCCTGTGCCTCATACACCTGTGCAATGTAAAGATTTGCGATGACGCTCTCCTTATCTAAAGCCGACTTCAACTCTGTCTGGGCATTGTCGTACTGTCCAAGATAATAGTAAATTCTTCCGCGCCATGCATAATCTCCGGCACTGTTGCCTTTGATATCAAACGCTTTATTTAAGTATTCTTCCCCTTTTTCCGTCATATCATAAGCAGAAAGGTTCTCGTAAATGTTGACATAAAGTTCGTAATCGCTGCTGTTATTTTTTACTGCCTCATCAAAATCCGAAACGGCACCCTCGGTATTCCCCTGTTTCAGGTAAACACAGCCGCGCAGATAATAAGCGTCTGCCGCCTTTTTGTCATAATCAATAATCGCTGTGTAAGTGTCCACTGCCCCCGCGGAATCGCCACCGGCATACTGCGCCGCCGCCTTATAGTAGCAGATATCTAATTCGTTCTCTGTGATTTTCCCAATGCACTGTCCCAGAGCACTGTTAAACGCATCAACGGCTCCTGCGTAATCGCCGCTTTCCATTGCATTGATTCCAATCTGACGGTAAGCAGTCTGGTTTTCTTTGCGCTCATTGGTACAGCCTGTCATAAGTGTAAAGCTTAACAGGGTAAGCGCTGTGATATATGTAAATTTATTTTTATTCATGAAAATAAGTCCTCTGTTAATTTTGTCCACAGTGCACGCCCATGAAATCAAAGATTTCATGGGCTCACGGGCATTCGCCCTATCAGTCATCAAAAATATCAAATACATCGTGCAAGCACTGCATTTGATATTTTTTCCTCCTGACACTGCTCATTGCTTTATGCACATTATAAATCATACGCCCAAATATTCCAAGCAATTTATTGAACAGATTCCTTCATTCCCTGTCAGAGTTATTGTGCATAATGTCTCTTTCCGCAGTATCTGGCACTGTTTCACTGCCTACTCCCATTATATGTGTTGTTGGCAGATTTTACAACACACAAAAAAGAGGCGCACACCGCACTTTACATACGGCGCACGCCACTTTGTATATAGATCATATACTCCCCTAATTTTACAGATGTTGAATTTTATAAATGCCAGATGTCCTCGTTGTACTGTGCAATGGTTCTGTCAGATGAGAAGAAACCTGCCTGGCTCATGTTTACGAGCATTTTTTTCGCCCATGCCATACGGTCTTCGTAATCTGCAAAGATGCGTTCTTTTGCTGCAACATATTCCTCGAAATCCGGTAATGTCATGAACCAGTCTTTGTTTAATAATTCATTGTAGAGACGCTCTAAGTTTTCTCTGCATCCGACTGCCATCATCTCATCGCTTACGATGAAATCAATCGCACGTTTGATGTTCTCGTCATTGTCATAGTAGCTTCTGGAAACATAATCTGCTTTTGCATAGTGCTCGATCACCTGCTCAGAAGTCTCACCGAAGATGTAAATGTTATCGTCCCCAACGAACTGATGCATCTCAACGTTTGCACCGTCCATAGTACCGATCGCTACTGCACCGTTTAACATGAATTTCATGTTGGATGTTCCGGATGCCTCTTTGGAAGCAAGGGAAATCTGCTCATGGATATCTGCTGCCGGGATTAATTTTTCAGCCAGTGTTACATTGTAGTTTTCTACCATAACAACTTTTAAGTATGGAGAAACCTCCGGATCTTTGCTGATCAGTTCCTGTAAGCAAAGGATCAGATGAATGATATCTTTTGCAATGACATAAGCCGGAGCTGCCTTTGCACCGAAAATAACAGTGATCGGACGAGCTGGTTTTTTGCCTGCTTTGATCTCAAAATATTTGTGGATCACATAGAGTGCGTTCATCTGCTGTCTCTTATACTCGTGTAATCTCTTGATCTGGATGTCGTAAATAGAGTTCTCATTTAACTCGATACCCTGTGTTTTTGCAAGATAATCTTTTAATTCTGCTTTCTTTGCATTTTTAACATCAAGAATCTTCTGCAATACTGTTTCATCATTTACAAATGCACCTAATTTTTCAAGTTCGGTTGCATCTTTCTTGAAGCCGTCACCGATCAGAGATTCAAATAATGCGGTGAGTTCCGGGTCACAGTGTAATAACCAGCGGCGGAATGTGATACCGTTTGTCTTGTTGTTGAACTTCTCAGGATAGATCTTGTAGAAGTTGTTAAGCTCAGAGTTCTTTAAGATCTCTGTGTGAAGGTATGCAACACCGTTGATGCTGTAACCGTAATGGATATCCATGTGTGCCATATGGACACGTCTCTCATCATCGATGATTGCTACGGATTTATCATCAAATTTTTTCACAACACGGCTGTTTAATTCGTAAATGATCGGCATTAACTGCGGAACTGCTTTCTCCAAGAAATGAATCGGCCATTTTTCCAGAGCTTCTGCTAAAATAGTATGGTTTGTGTAAGCACATGTTTTGGATACAATATCAATTGCCTCATCCATTAAGATTCCACGTTCCATTAATAAACGGATCAGTTCAGGAATTACCATACTTGGATGTGTATCGTTGATCTGAACTACTGCGTACTCATTTAATTTGTGTAAATCGCCGCCTCTTGCAAGTGTCTCATCGATGATCAGTCTTGCTGCATTGCTTACCATGAAGTACTGCTGGTAAACACGGAGGATACGTCCCTTATCATCAGAATCATCCGGATATAAGAATAATGTAAGGTTCTTTTTGATGTCCTCTTTATCGAAATCAATTCCCTCACCAACCAGGCTCTCATCTACGGTCTCCACATCGAATAAATGAAGCTTTGTGGTACGGTTGTTATATCCTAATACGTCGATATCGTACATTCTGGACTGCAGATTGAATCCGCCGAACTGAATGGTGTATGCTCGATCTGTCTTTGTCAGCCAGCTCTCTTTCTCGATCCATGGGTTTGGAGTCTCATGCTGGAGATTGTTCTCAAATACCTGTTTGAATAATCCGTAGTGGTAATTTAAACCGACACCGTCACCGTTTAAACCAAGTGTAGCGATAGAGTCAAGGAAACATGCTGCAAGACGTCCAAGTCCACCATTTCCCAAAGATGGTTCCGGCTCAACCTCCTCGATCTCTGCAAGGCTCTTGCCATTGTCTGCCAGTAATTTTTTTACATCCTCATAAATCCCAAGATTGATCAGGTTGTTGGATAATAATTTTCCAATCAGGAATTCTGCTGAAATATAATATAATTTTCTTTTTCCCGCGTTGCTGACTTTCTCCTCTGCCATTCCTTTTGTCATTTCAAGCAAAGAGAAATATAATTCTTCGTTACTGCACTGGGAAATTGCTTTTCCTGTTCTTTTTGTTACGATTTCCTGTAAATTCATGATTTACTCCTTTCCTTGCGCCTGTTGGCGAAAGCTTATTGTATTGTCCGCCGCATTTTCTGCTGCAGTTGTTTTCGTGTTTTTTCGTAAAACCGATGTTTTATGATTAATATTATATTCAGGTACGCCATTTTATTCTTGTAATATTCCATACAAAAGTGGTACAATCCTATCATGTTATAAATGATGTATTGTTTTAACCTCTTTAAAATTGTGTAAACATAACAAAATGAGCACCCGGTTTTTGTGCACTTTTCAATCATGTTGTTTTATTTTCCAGATTGCAGCGCAAAGTGCATGTTTTCGGCACAATAAAATCATCACAAAGGAGTATGTACCTTATGAATATACTGGAATACGAAAATTATCAGGAAAAAATCTCCCATGGAAACCCTTTATTTCCATATATCACTTATCTGTGCTCGATCCCACTGGATTTTTCGTATGTGCCGATCCACTGGCATGATGAAATGGAGCTTATCTATATAAAGAAGGGGCACGGTATTATCACGGTGGACTTCACGCAATATCAGGTCAGCGCCGGAACGCTTGCACTCATCATCCCGGGGCAGTTACACTCAATCGAACAATACGAAAACGAAAGCATGGAATATGAAAACATTATTTTTCATCCGCAGATTCTTTTATCCAAGCAGACCGACACCTGCAGCACCGACTATTTTTCCCCACTGATGGACGGAACACTCACAGTTCCGGTACTCTATCAGCCCGGTGATCCCTATTATGGAGAGATTTCTGCCTGCGTCGATGCAAATGATGAGATCAGCAAAACCAATCCGCCAGCTTACCAGCTTTTCATCAAAAGCCAGCTTTTTATGCTGTTTTATACTCTCTTCAATAAGTGCAGTTCCAGAAATGCCCAGAAAAAAGATTACAAGTCTCTGGAAAAAATGAAATTGATCTTAAAATTTGTGGAAAATAATTACATGGAAAAAATTACGATCGAAGATGTGGCAAAAGAAGTCAGCTTAAGCCAGTCACATTTTATGAAGTATTTTAAAAATACGATGGGAACGTCCTTTATCGACTATCTGAATGAATACCGGCTGACGATGGCTTCCAGACTTTTGATCTCTTCCGATTCTTCGGTTTTGGATATTGCAGCGGAAGTGGGATTTGATAATCTTTCCTATTTTAACCGTTCCTTCAAAAAACGCTTCCAGCAGACCCCGAGGGAATACCGGAAGCGCTATGCACAGCCATAACTGAGATCATCCTATCATATAATAGCCAACAATTCCGCACACGATCCCTGCCAGCGCACCAGCAGCGATATCCTTTGGCTCATGCACTCCGACCAGCACGCGCACGATGCCAAGAAGTAAACCGATGATCCCGAGCATTACCCCTGCTCCCGGATGCTCGTAAAAAATCGTCATTGCGATAATGAAAACAGAAAACACGTGCCGGCTTGGAAATGCTTTTCCTTTTGTGTCTTTTTCCAGCACCGGCGGCATGTCAAATTTTTCATATGGTCTGGGCGCATTGATGATTTTCCTGACAATGGAAAGTCCCACAAAGGACACTGCCGGAACAAGTATTGCGCGCCAGAGCCATGGATCTTTGTCCGCAAACAGCATGAAAAGGTAGAGTGGATACACGCAGAATACAAGTGCTGTCAGCACATGGTTCAGACTCGTCACACGGTTCGCCCGTTCCTGATTGCTCCGAAGCGGCTCTGTAATTTTGATATACTGTTCTTTTGTCATTGCAAAAATCATATCCTTCCCCGTCATTGTTTTATAAATGCATTCCCGAAATTATCCTGACATTATGCTTCGCTTCCTATTACTGCAAGCACCGCCCCGATAAAAATAAAGAAATCAGACACATTAAAAATAATCCTCTGAAACCATTTCGGTCCGGTCTGAAACCGCACATAATCCACGACATGACGTTTTGTATAGCGGTCATATAAATTGCTCAGTCCACCGCCGGCTAACATGGCAAGTCCTGTTTTTGTGAGCTCTTTTCCAGTCATCCGCATTGCAAAATAATAAATGACTGCCACAAAAACCATAATGACACTGTGTATCACAGTCATGGCTTTCGGGTGTTTTGCGAGAAGATTTAACGTTGCACCTTTGTTGTAGAACTTCTCTATGCAGATTATTCCACCGAGACGTGGATTTTTTACTTTTCTGGCGTATTTTTTATCAATATATTTTTTCAGAAAAAAATCAAGCGTAAAAACTGCCGCTGTGATTGCGAAATAGATCATGCTGCAGGCTCCCTTCTTCCTCTCTTCTGCACTCATTGTAGCACATATTTTATTTAGTAAAAACGTTTTTATACAAAAAACAGGAAACCTTTGAGATTCCTCAAAAGCTTCCCGCCTCCTATCTGAATCAAATATAATTTTTCCTATCCCTTCACACTTCCAAGTGCAATTCCCTGCACGATATAGCGTGACAGAAACAAATAAACAATGATAACCGGGAAAATGGAGAATGCGATCCGCGCTGCCTCGATCAGTGAAGTGATCAGTACATATACCAGAATTTCTGCGCATCCTCATTTACAGGTTCCACTGCTCCCGACTCTTTCACATCACCTGTTTTTCCGCAGCCCGAAAAGACAAGCGCCATGCAGCCCAATAGCAGCACTGCTCTTTTCCACTTTTCCCTCATTTTTTTATCCAACATAAAAAACCTCCCTTTTCATTTTGTGTATTTATCCTAACAAATGAAAAGGAAGGCAAAAATCAAATTCTTGCACTAAATAACATGGATTGACGGCAGGCTCATAACCTAAACTCCGGGCTACGCCATGCTATTGACTGTTTTATATTTATAAAGCATCTCCGCATGGTTCTGTTCTTCGATCTGAATGTCTGCCAAAAGTTTTCTGACACCCGGATCACCGAATGCAAACACTTCCGTATTGTAAGTGGAAGAAACGAGTTTTTCTGTTCCGATACAGTCTGTTGCAAGGAAACAGTCCGTTTTCTTATCTTCGGAAGGTGCCATGCTGTAGGTAGCAGCCGGGTTATAATCTTTTCCATCACTGTCGTTGCAGTCGCAGGAAGGAACTTTTCCAGACAGCACCTGTGTCAGGGATTCTAAATGCTTCTGCTCTTTTCCATGCAGATCTGTGAACAGGTCAATAAGCACCTGATCTTTGGCAAGTTTACTGTATCTCTCGTATTTTTCCACGCAGGACTGCTCCTGTGTCTGTAAGTCTTTGATCACGGTTGTCTCTTTTTCGCTCAATATCATCTTTCTACCTCTTTCCGACGGATTTTAAAACCCGCACATTTTTTTCACGATGATATTATGAGTCATAAAAATGGTAATTATTCACTTCCTTCATGAAAATCTGCCGCCCGGGCAGACAGACTGATAAATCTTTTCGGCGTCATTCCATATTTCTTTTTAAATTCCCGATGGAAATAAGACAAATTCGAAAATCCACAGGCGAGCGCCACCTCGAGCGTATTTGTCTCCCCATTTTCAAACTGGTCTGCCGCACGCTCCAGACGCACATTTTTGATGTACTGCACGCATGACATTCCCATATATTTTTTGAAAAAACGCATAAAATAATACTCACTGAAAAAACAGATTCCGGCAAGTCCTGAAATCGTCAGTTCCTCCATATAGTGTGCATCGATATAACTTAAAACTTCTTTTAACTTTTTCGCATGTTCTGTCAAAATCGCATCTGCCTCTGTATTCCGGGTACAATATGGAATCAAAGCTGCCACAAGCTGCAACAGATATGACTTGATAACAATCTCGTATCCGGGTGTTTTTTTGTCATACTCCGCATTGATATTCTCAAACAGTTCTGCTGCCTTTTCGTAAAGCGGATGTCCTTTTTTGATTACAAACGGCGGGATCAATTTCTGGTTCATCAGTGGATTCAAATACCGGATGGCACAGATATCCGCAGCCTTTGCGCCAAGAAAATCCATATGAAACACATACGTTTCCGACTGCATACACTCCTCTTTTTCATTGGAAATCGCATGCAGCACCGCAGGCGGAATAAAAATCAGATCTCCCTCTTCCACCTCATAAGTTTCAAGATGGATCTGATATGTGCAGCTTCCCTTCTCAATCCGCGTAAATTCTGCCTCCTCATGCCAGTGCGCCGTGACATAAGGATACTCTTTCCATAACGGTGTCACATATTTTTGCAGTGGAAAAATTTCTTCGCCGTGTCTGGCGTTCTCATGCTGGTCTAAGGATAGGGTTATTTTTTCTTTCATTGTATTGATTCCTCTTTAACATCATTGAAACAGGTTGCAAAACGCCTTCTAAGCTGTCTTAATCCACATCAGCATAGCAGTTTTGTGCAATAATGCCTTATATTTATGCAAGATTTTTTCTTTTCTATATTCTATTATAACAGTATCATACAATCAAGTGCAGAGATTGCGAAACTCAAAGAAATGTAAATTTAATTGTGAAAAATTAACAAAAGCTTGAGAAAACACTGGGGAGCGGTCGGCACTTAGAAGGTAGGCACGACATTAGTCGTGACTAGCTTCTTAGTACCGTTACCAGCGACACGTAGCGAAAGCGTGTTTTCGAAAATTTTGTTAATTTTGAACAATTTTAAGCAGCTTGAGATGAGTTTCGCAATCACCCCAGAATCAAATGAAAGAAACGGAGCATTTATGAAATGAAAATGGTGGCATGATAAAGTAGCTTATCAGATTTACCCAAAAAGTTTTTTGGATACAAACGGAGATGGAATCGGTGACTTAAAGGGAATCATCTCAAAGCTGGACTATTTGAAAGAACTCGGAATCGACATCATCTGGCTCTCCCCGGTTTACGAATCCCCTTTTGTCGATCAGGGATATGACATTTCCGATTACTATAAAATTGCAGAACAGTTTGGCACAATGGATGATTTTGACACCCTTGTCGCCGAAATGAAAAAACGCGGTATGCATCTGATCATGGATCTTGTCGTCAATCACTGTTCCGACAAACACGAATGGTTTCAGAAAGCACTCGCCGACCCGGATGGTCCTTACGCCGGCTACTTCTATTTCCGCGAGGGAAAAGACGGCAGAGCGCCAAGTAATTACCGCTCCAATTTTGGTGGATCTGCATGGACAAAAGTTCCCGGCACAAATAAATATTATCTCCACACCTTCGCTAAGGAACAGCCCGATTTAAACTGGGAGAACCCGGTCGTCCGCAAAAAAATCTATGAGATGATCAACTGGTGGTTTAAAAAAGGCATTTCCGGTTTCCGTATCGATGCCATCATCAATATCAAGAAAAATCTTGATTTTCCATCCTTCCCGGCGGACGGCGATGACGGACTTGTCTCCTGCGATAAAATGTTAGCTTCCGCGCATGGAATCGGTACATTTTTAGAGGAAATGAAACATGAAACATTTGACAAATACGACGCTTTTACGGTCGGCGAAGTATTTCATTTAAAAGAGAATGAACTGCGTGAATTTATCGGTGAGGACGGTCATTTTTCCACAAAATTTGACTTTTCCGCCCATGTGCTCTCCTATGGGGAACACGGCTGGTATGATGCTCCTGCCCTTGATTTCAACCGGTGGCGCACTGCGCTTTTTGACACCCAGAAAGCTGACCTTACCGTTGGCTTTGAGGCAAACATTATCGAAAACCATGATGAGCCACGAGGTGCTACACATTATCTTCCTGCACACGCCAGAAATGAAGCCGGTGTGAAAATGCTTGCAGCTACTTACTTTTTACTGCGCGGAATTCCTTTTATCTATCAGGGACAGGAAATCGGCATGACAAACTGTGTCCGAAACGATATTTCCGAATACGATGACATCAGCACCAAAGATCAGTATCTGGCTGCTTTAAATGCCGGATGTTCGAAAGAGGCAGCACTTCACGCCTGCTATGAAAACAGCCGTGACAATGCAAGAACCCCTATGCAGTGGGACAATTCCCTGCACGGCGGTTTCACCACCGGAACCCCCTGGCTTGCGGAGAATCCAAACTATACAAAGATCAATGTAACAGACCAGCTGAACCGGTCAGATTCCGTTCTCTCTTTTTACAAAGAACTGATTGCACTCCGCAAAGCACCGGAATACGTGGAAACCTTCACTTACGGAACATTTGCCGCTGCTTATGAAGATGTGGACCATATGTTTGCATACTACCGCACCAACGAAGAAACCGGACAACGCATTCTGATTGCCGGAAATTTCGGCACAGATACCGTGACACTGCCGCTTGAAAAACCGGCTGACCGGGTGCTTCTCACCAATGGAAAAACTGCGGATGTAATTTTAACCAGAAACAGAGAAAGTGCTTCTCTTGTATTGGGAAGCTGCGACTGTGTTGTTTTATTATTAGGTCAATAAAATTTTCTTTTTCCTTGACAAATCATTTTTTTCATGCTTATAATAGCGTTAATTGAAGCAGAACACAGGCTTTGACGGGAAGAAGTACAGTTAAGCGGAAGATACAGAAAGTTGCCGGCTGATGAGAGGCGCATCGGAATCTTAATTCGAATACATCCCCGAGCTTCACACCGAATTTGTTTTTGATCATTCGATATCTTGCAATAGTAGGCTGTGACGTAGTGGCGCACGTTAACCGCGCCGGAGTGTTGTCGGACACTCACGAAGGTAGGCAGTGCGAGCTGCTTATGAAATAAGGTGGTAACACGAGTTTAACCCTCGTCCTTTTATAAGGACGGGGGTTTTTTGCGCGTATTAAATGAGCAGTGCCGTCTGAGGAAAGAACAAAATGCTGTGCCTGCACAATGCATTTTGTGATTTTCTTAGACGATAGGGCGAAGCCCGCGAACGAGAGAGCTTCGCTCTCGAGTGGGCACTGCGGATTTTAATCGTTCACTCAAAAAAAGAAAGGAACCCAATAAAATGACATTATACGACGAATTAGTTGCCCGCGGACTGATCGCGCAGGTAACAGACGAAGAAGAGATCAAAGATTTGATCAACAACGGAAAAGCAACTTTTTATATCGGATTTGATCCGACAGCAGACAGCCTTCACGTAGGACATTTCATGGCACTCTGCCTGATGAAACGTCTCCAGATGGCAGGAAACAAACCAATCGCTTTAATCGGTGGCGGTACCGCAATGATCGGTGACCCGTCCGGACGTACCGACATGCGTCAGATGATGACACCGGAAACGATCCAGCACAACTGTGACTGCTTCAAGAAACAGATGAGCCGTTTTATCGATTTTTCCGAAGGAAAAGCATTGATGGTCAATAACGCTGACTGGCTGATGGACTTAAATTACATTGACGTTCTCCGTGAAGTTGGCGCTCATTTCTCTGTAAACCGTATGCTCACTGCCGAGTGCTACAAACAGCGTATGGAGAAAGGCTTAAGCTTTCTGGAGTTCAACTACATGATCATGCAGAGCTACGATTTCTACACCTTATACCAGAAATACGGCTGCAACATGGAGTTCGGCGGCGATGACCAGTGGAGCAACATGTTAGGAGGTACTGAACTGATCCGCCGTAAACTCGGAAAAGACGCTTACGCTATGACGATCAACCTTCTTTTAAATTCCGAAGGCAAAAAGATGGGAAAAACACAGTCCGGCGCAGTATGGCTTGATCCTGAGAAAACTTCTCCATTCGACTTCTTCCAGTATTGGAGAAACGTTGCAGACTCTGACGTATTAAAATGCATCCGTATGCTGACTTTCCTTCCATTAGAGGAGATCGATGCAATGGAAAGCTGGGAAGGTGCACAGCTCAATCAGGCAAAAGAAATCCTTGCATTCGAGCTGACCAAATTAGTTCACGGGGAAGAGGAAGCAGCAAAAGCAAGAGAAGCTTCCCACGCACTTTTTGCCGGTGGCGGAGATTCCGCACATATGCCAACCGTAGAGTTATCCTCTGCTGATTTTGCAGACGGCGATATGGATATCCTGTCTCTTCTCGTAAAAACAGAGCTCGCTCCATCCCGTTCCGACGCAAGACGTGCCGTAGAACAGGGCGGTGTCTCAGTTGCAGACGAGAAAGTGACCGATATCAGGACCGCCTACAATGCAGATTCCTTCGGCGCAGATGGACTTGTTGTAAAACGTGGTAAAAAGAAATTTGTGAAAGTGCTTGTGAAATAATCATGAACTATATCGTAAGAAACGCACAAATGAGCGACTATGACTCCGTCGTCCGCATCTTAAATCAGGGGCAGGCGCTTCATATAAACTGGCGTCCCGATATTTACAAACCCAATGATGCGCTTCTGCCAAAGGCAGTATTTGAGGAAATCGTAAAAGGCGATACTTTCTATATTGCAGAAAATGAAGGAAATGTGATCGGAATTTTAGAACTTATCTTCCGGCATATTGAATCTCCTGCACAGGTGACACGGGACATTGTTTTTATCGACACAATGGCGGTTGACGAACCTTACCGCGGCATGGGTGTCGGACATCTTTTCTTTGAAAAAGTAAAAGAGATAAAAGCAGAAAAAAATCTTGACGGCATTGAACTTCAGGTGAATGCAAAAAATAAAGCTGCCTACGAGATGTACTGTAATTACGGATTTACGGAAAAATCCATTAATATGGAATTACTGTAAAAACTATATTTACCTAAAAAAAAGGACACATATCACAATGTTATATGCATTAGAGGATATGTGTCCTGATCTTATATATTTCTATGCGTTTTATTGGTTGACATAATTTTCTATCCACTTAATTGCATAAAGAGGAATATTCGTCATCCAATCCTGCTCTCTATAATCCGACATTGATGTCCGGACTGCATAAGATGGTTGATACTTTTCACAAAAAGCTTTCAAACTCTTTGCTTTCAGATTTTCTTCCGCTTTCACTTCAATTGGAATAACAGATGTTTTTCCCTGAACTAAAAAATCAATCTCTCCCTTGGAATTTTGCGTTGAATAATAGTAAGGTATCACTCCGACATCTGATATTAACTGCTGCAATATATACTGCTCTGTCAGTGCTCCCTTAAATTCAGTAAAAATCTTATTTCCTTCTATAATCACTTTTGCATCCAGATCTGTCATCGCTATGAGCAATCCAATATCCACTAAAAAAAGCTTAAAAGCATCAAAATCAATATATGCTTTCAATGGAAGATCCGGTTTTTGAATCCGCTGTACTTTATGAATCAATCCACAATCCAATAACCATTGAATAGCCAGCTCAAAATCCTTTGCCCTGCTCCCCTCGCGTACCTGTCCATAAATATATTTTTTATTCTCTTTTGCAAGCTGCATCGGAATCGAATTCCACACAAGATTCAGTCTTGGAACAAGCTTTATTTCAGCATGTTTTGAAAAATCCTGCTGATAATAGTTAATAAGATTTTTCTGAATCGCACGAACACGATTATAATCCTTTTTTTCCGAAAAATCTTTTACCACCTCTGGCATCCCACCTACAAAATAGTATTCCCTTAAACGTTCTATATATTTTGTTTTGAACACTGTTACCATCTGCGTATCACAACTGTCTAACATGGAAACAAATTGTTTCTCTCCCATTGCGCACAAAAATTCCCTGAAATTCAGCGGATATAAATCAAGAAAATCTACCTTCCCGACTGGAAATGACGTACCCTGGTGTAATGCAACTCCAAGAAGTGATCCTGCTGCAACAATTGCATACTGAGGTGCATTTTCATGAAAATACTTTAATGATGTAAGTGCTTTTGGTACTTCCTGAATTTCGTCAAAAATAATCAGTGTATTCTCTGCCTCAATAGAAACTCCTGTCTCAGCACTGATCGCCAAAACCAGTCTTTCAATGTCTAAATCTCCTTCGAATACCTGTTTCATACGGGCGTTATTATCAAAATTAACATAGGCTGTCTTCTCAAAATACTGTTGACCAAATGTCTTCATGATCCATGTTTTTCCGACCTGTCTTGCCCCGCGAATAATCAATGGTTTTCTATTTTCATTCTCTTTCCATTCTTTCATTCGTGATAATGCAAATCGTTCCATGAGCCTTCCTCCAACTCCTATAATCTATAAGAAACCATTAAATTATTTCCATATATCTGCATTATAAAATTCTACCCCACAAGTGTCAACATTATTAAGGATGTAAATATGTGTTTAATCAACACTTTTAAGGACGAAAAATGTATAAACATATCATTTCTTTCGGCGAATCGATGAGATTTCCTCTCGCAGCTACCAGTTCCACATGGCAGAGTTCTCTTATTTCTTCTCTCCGCCAACCTTGCGGAAGTTATTGAAATCATTCACGACTTCCCGAACGCACCAGACCAGTGTATCGAATGCGCCCGCCTCGTACAGATTGATCAGGATCATACCGATCGGGATAGCAAGGATCATCCCCACAACACTGCCCACCCTGTAACCGATGAACATGAATAACAGCGATGCAAACGGATCAAGTCCTACGGAATCGCCGATCAGCTTCGGCTGTACGATCTGGTGCACGACAAGAGAGACCACATATAAAACGATCATGCCGACCGCCATCTTGTAATCTCCGGTAAAAAGTTTGATAACCGCCCACGGACAGAGCACCGTTCCCGTTCCAAACACTGGAAGCATATCCAGAAACGCAATGCCAAAGGCGATCAGCCATGCAAAATCTACCCGGAGGATCAAAAGACCGATCAGAAGAATGACATAAATAACGCCCATGATCTTAAACTGTGCTTTAAAGTAGCCTCCTACCGCATGCACAAGCTGTTTATAGATGCGTTCTGTTTTTGCAAGGAATCCGGCAGATAAATGTTTCTCCACCCCGGTGATCAGTTTGTCTTTATCTGCAATAAAAAAATATGCTGCAAGCAGTCCTACGACTATGCCAACGATCATATCCGGCAGGCTTTTGGCAAATTCTCCGATTGCCCCAAGCGTTGCAGAATCTGAGCTGGACACAAAATTTGTCAAAAAATCCTGAATTGCAGTTCCGATGGCGCTTAAATCCACATTCTGCGTAAATGGCAGTTTTTCCAGCAGCTGCTGCAGCTGATCGATTGCCTCGGAAAATTCGGTTCCGGCATTGGCAGACATCGTTGGCAGATACGCCATAAATGCACCGATTCCTTTTGCAAGGATTGTCCCTGCGCCATAGCAGGCCAGCACTACCAGACCGATGACCAGCACGATCATGATGACCGAACCATATTTCCGGTTAATTTTGATCCGTTTCTCCAGAAACTTCACCATCGGATTTGCGATCATCGCAAAAATCATTCCCACCACAAACGGCATAAAATAGATCAGCAATTTTGGAAGTAATGTGAACGCAAAAATCAATAAAAACACTGCCCAAAGCAGATTGCATGCAATTTTTAAATATTTTGTCCTGAAATTGCTCATAACTTCTCTTTTTCCTCTCGATCAAAAATCTTTTCCATAGATTATTTTCCATAAATTGCTTTCTATTTTAACACATTCTTTTTTTGAAAAAAATATATTCCCGAATCTTTTATACTTTCTTTACCAAATCTTTATTTTTCCGCCATAAAAGCTGCTCCGTGTCCTACAAATAGAGTTTAAATCTTCTTTTTTACAAGAAAATGGTTTGCAGCCGTAACCCCGGCTCCTGCCAACAAAAGAAAATAGAAGTTCAGTCCCCTGCTGATCAGCATGGATGGGATCAGACTGCCCTTAGAAAATACCGGTGCAAAGACTGACCGATACATCAGTTCGGTGATTCCCTGCGCTCCCGGCAGCGGAAGCATATCCACCGCAATGTAGACCGATGCCTGTAATAGAACTACCTCCTGTATGGAAGTCCCCGCCTGTCCAAGTCCGAGATATACCATATAAGTAAGAAGAAATACACTACACCTCTGCAAAAACGTCACGGCGATGACCACTATTAATTTTCCCGGATGCTGCTTCAGCCAATCCACGGCATTTCTATAGTTTCCCGTAAATGTCTGCACCTTATCCATGCGCTGTGGATTTGCTTTCCAGATGTCGAGCCGGATAAACTGCTTTTCCACCCACGCCCAAACGACAATCATCCACTGTGGAAAAAGCATTGCGGCAAGTACAACTGCAACGGCAACCGTGTTCAGCGCAAGCCCCAGCAAATATAATGGAAAAAAGGACTGCAGCTCTGTTTTCAATGCGCCGCCGCAAAAAAGTAACATTCCGACACCTAAAACTACCAACACAATTTTATAAATTACTGCCACCGTCATAAGCACTATGGTACTGTCAGAACCTTTGTTTCCATCTTTGTTCATATAATAAAGCTGCACCGGCTGCCCACCTGTTGCGGATGGTGTGATGCCCGAATAAAAAAATCCAATAAACGAATATTGGATACAACGCCACAGCGAACATACCTTTTCTTTTCCAACAACACAGAGAACGGTTGTCTGACTGTCTGTTTTTTTTCGCATGGATGTGAGCAGATACCAGATCATGCTGCCCTCTGCGCAGACAAAAAATAACGCCAGTCCTGCCGCTGCAATCAGGTACGGAACTGACATATTTTTTACTGCCTGATAAATTTCTGACAGATTCTGTCCATGGAGTAACGTATAAAAAGTCAAAAACATAATCCCAAGAAACAAGACTGTCTGCAAGATTTTCTTTTTCATATCCACGTAGCCACCTTTCCTCTTTTTTGGACAGAACTGTTACGCAATTTTTTCAACAGCACAAACCGTTTCTTCCTGCACAGACATTTCCACTAATTCTCTCAAACTTCCTTCAAAAATCCGTTTCCGTCCAAATTTTTCCATGAAATCCTTTGGTGTCACAAGGGAAAAATGTTTTTCCCAATGACAGACGCCGTACTCCTCTAATACCCGTGCCACGTAGGAAGAACAGGTGTAATGGTTTTCCTGGTAAAATGGAATGTTCCACAAAATAAATGGTAATCCTGCAACTGCATAATGATAATGAAATCTTTCCTGCATAGCCAGACGCAGTTCCTGACGGATTGCCTCCTTTTGTACAAGCGAACACTCAATACTACACACCATATAATCAGCCGTTGGAAACACCGTTAAGATTTTTCTTTTATCCTCTTTTTCAAATCCGGCAAACAGCGGAACCGCAGGATTTCTGCGTCCCACACTGTATGCCTCCTCAAGTTCCGCATCCATCGAAAGAACCACATGAATGTACTTCTGTTTGATGACCCGCCGTATCATTCCGGCAAAAAATCCCGGTGTATCTACAAATGCAATATAAATCTGTGCCATATCTTTATTCCTCTGTACTTTTTTCTTATCACTGGAACTGATAAATTTTTCTTGCCATGCGGTAGCCGCCGACTGTGATTTTTCCACCTAATCTTCCCGGCAGATAAGTAAGACCGCTTAAGGTAGAACATCTTAACCGGTAATAAAGTATCCTGTCATAATCCTTCACCTGCTCCCACATCCTTTTACGTTTCTGGAACGCCTCCTCTGTTTTGATCAGAAGAAGATGGATTGAAGAAATGGACAACATGATTGAAATATTGCGCATCATGTAAACGGCCAGTTTTGGATACATTTTTTTCACTTCTCTTAAATCCACACTTTTTGCAACAAGCTCTGTCACGCGGATCTGCTGGTCGATACGCTTCATCAGGACTTTCTCGTTGACCGACTGATCTTCCCTTCCAAGGTAGTAATGATACAGGTCAATATCCATGTAGTAGAGATTCTTCGCATACGGAAGCGGCTGATAGGAAAACAGGTTATCCACATAAAACGTGTGCTCCGGCAGTTTTACCCCCGACTGTCTCAATACTTTCGTCTGAAACATAAGTGCATGCATAATCAAATACTGCGATGGATGAAAATGTCCGATTGTGTTCCAGTTGCACATTTTTTCAGTTGGAAATACATTTCTGTAATTCATCGGTTTCTGGATTCCCTCATCCAGATGATCGTACACATAATTACAGATGATCAGATCCGGGAATTTTTCCTGTTCCTTTTGCTGAATCTCAACACAGCTTCCTGACAGATTTTCTTCTCTGATACGATTTTCACAGATTGCTTCCCTGATCTGTGCATCCTCGCTGGCAATTTCAAAGCTCTTAATTTTATCTAACATTTTCAGATAAGCATCACGGTCGAACCAGTCGTCGGAATCCACGACTTTATAATAAAGTCCATGCGCCAGCTCCAGCCCTCTGTTCACACCGGAACCATGACCGCCGTTTGGCTTATGCACCGCTTTTACAATGTTTGGATAAAGCATTTCGTATTCATCTGCGATCGCACCTGTCCGGTCGGAAGAACCATCGTCAATAATGAGGATCTCGACATCCTCGCCGCCCACCAAAAGTGAATCCACACATCTTCGCATATAATTTTCTGAATTGTAACATGGGATTGTAAATGTGATATATTTCATTTGGAATGACCTCCGCTATACTCTGTAACATTTTTACTGTTAACGAGTATAACGGTTCATTCTTAAAATACACATGGATTATTCTAAAGAAAAGGTAAAGATTACCTATACAAAATGTTAAATCTTCAATAATTCGATCATAAACAGCCAGACCAGACCATAATAAGTGACCACTGCTACCAGATCATTCACGGTTGTGATAAGTGGTCCTGACGCGACTGCCGGATCGACTTTGATCTTATGGAAAAGCAGTGGGATCGTTGTTCCGACAAGGCTCGAGATCACCATCGCAAGCATTAAGGAAACTCCCACACAGCCTGAGATCAAAAACGAATAGGAAAGTGCATTTCCTTTTATGAAACACACATAGAGTCCGATAAATACAAATGCCATAATTCCAAGAAACAGTCCATTTGCAAAACCGATGCGCATCTCTTTCAAAATCAGTCCAAATTTATCTTTCCGGTTTAAATTTTCATCCATCAGCACACGGATCGTCACCGCAAGCGACTGGGTTCCAACATTTCCTGCCATATCTAAGATCAATGACTGGAAACACATCACAATCGGGATCACTGCAACGACCGTCTCGAAAATTCCGACAACCGAAGATACCACCATTCCCAAAAACAGCAGGATGATCAGCCACGGGAGACGTTTTTTCATACTATGAAACGTTGTCTCCTCCAAATCTTCTTCTGCAGTAAGACCGGCTAACTTCGCATAGTCCTCTCCCATCTCTTCATCCACGGCTTCCACGATGTCGTAAGCTGTGATGACTCCTAAGATTTTTCCTTCCTCTGACAATACCGGAATGGAATCCTCTGCGTAGTCTTTTAACCGTTCGATACACTCACTGATTTTCTCATGTGCTCCCACATACGGATAGGAAGTCGAGATCAGATCGTCCAGATCCTGATAATCTCTTGCCACGATCAGATCTTTTAAGTCGATTGCTCCATAATACTGCTCATTTTCATCTACTACATAGATCGTTGAGATATTATCGTTCTCTCCCGCCTGACGGATCAGCTCATGCGTTGCCTGACGGATGTTCAGATTCTTTCCTATGACGATAAAATTCGTTGTCATTTTGCTACCGATCTCATCATCTTCATAAGATAAAATCAGTTTTACATCTTTTTCCGCATCATCATCCAGCAGATCGACGATCCTGGTCTTAGTGTCCGCATCCAGATTCTCCAGAACATCGACCGCATCATCGGAATCCATCTCCGAAATGACTCTGGCAGCATTTTCCAGGTTGATCTCCTGCAAATACTCTGCCGCATCCTCGGTATAGGAAAGGATTTCCGCAATATACTCCTCTCCAAGCAACGGATAGAGTTTTTTTCTTTCCTCCGGTGTCATCTGCTCCATTGCATCCGCAATGTCGCTCTCATGATAATCGGAGATTTTTTCGAGCAATTCTTCTTTTCCAAGATTGCTTCGGAATAATGTTAATAATTCTTCTACATAAGTCGGTTCTTTTAATACTTCTTTTTGCATTTCTGCCTCCTGTTCTCCCTGAAAAAAGGGCATAAAAAACCACCGCTTTACTTCCAAGCAGCATGTGTAAGTTCCTGCTGTTATAGATCATGACAATAGATTGTCCGCGAAACGTGCACTCTATTGTATAGGCATGTAAACCGGTGGTTTCAGAAGGCATATTCTATTATCACAGAGGTCAGACGCCCACAGACATCTGCCCTGTGCCAAAGCATTCAGAAAATCCATCGGTTTTGTTCTTTCGCCCCGCACTATCACAACTGTCCATGAATGTCACCTCCTAAAAAAATTCCATTGCTATTATATAATCGTGACCGGAAATGGTCAACTCATTTCTGCCTCATTTCTATCTGTCTTTCATAAATGCCTCAATCTCGTCCGGATCACGGATAATTGCCTCTGAGAGACACTCACAGCCGTTCTCTGTGATCAGAAGATCATCCTCGATACGGATTCCGATCTCCCATTCGTCAATGTAGAGTCCCGGTTCATCAGTAATGATGGCACCCGGTTGTAATTTTTCATTGCAAGCCGCTGTGACATCATGCACATCGATTCCAAGATGATGGGATACGCCATGCATATAATAAGTATCGATCTCGTCCTCTTTTTCGATCAGACCGAGTTTCATGCAGCCTGCTGCAAGCACTTTCTTTGCAATCTCATTTAACTCTTTTAACGTCATGCCCGGTTTTGCAGTCTTTGCAACCTCACGGTTTGCAGCTAAGACAATGTCGTAAACCTGTCTCTGGCGCTCTGTGTATGTTCCGTTTACCGGATAAGTTCTTGTGATATCTGCGCAGTATCCGCGGTATTTTGCCCCGAGATCCATCAGCAGTAAAGAACCATCCTCACAAATGTCAAGGTTTGTGTCGTAGTGAAGCATGGTTCCGTTTGCACCGCTTCCTGCGATGGTAGGGAATGCAGTTCCCTCCGCTCCGTTATAGCGGATCATGTATTCAAAATCAGCCTGTGCCTGATATTCTGCCATTCCCGGCTCTAAATGTTTCATCACATACTGCAATGCTTTATCAGTAATGCCGATCGCCTCCCGCACAAGTGCTACTTCATCCCCGTCTTTTTGCATACGCAGTTCTGCGATCACCTGCGAAATATTTTTCACTGCATGTCCCGGATATTTTTCTGCAAATTCTTTTGCTTTGATCATATTGTAATCCGGCATGTCCTCAAACTGATATCTGTAACAGTCAAAATACAGGCTGTCGATATCTTCCCTTGCCATCATGCGGTCAACAGCGCCCTCAAAAGAATCTAAAAACATCACATTTTCGATACCGGAAATCTCTTTTGCCTCATCCACTGTCACTTTTCTTCCGTACCAGCGCTCCTGTGTCGGGTCTGCTTCTTCGATAAATAAAATCACCTGCTCCTCTTTCAATGTCTTTTTCATCAAAAGAATCATATGGTCTCTTCTTAATCCTGTCAGATAAAAAAAGTTTCTGTCTGCCTCAAATGGTGCATATTCATCTGCACTCACATGGCTCTCAATCCCGGAAAATAAGATCAGCGCTGACTGTCTCTCCATTTTCTCAAAAACCTGTTTTCTTCTCTCTGCAAAATTCATGGTTGTTCTCCTCTTTTTTCAATCATCTATTGACAGAAACTCAAATCGTATTTTCTGTCATAATAAAGGCAGGTTCTTTCATCTCTGAAAAAGCCTGCCCGAAAAACTTATTGGTTGTCACCTATGCCTCTGCGCTCATCTGGATTCTCGTTGTAATCTCTTTTACTTCAGCCATCAAAGCAGAATACATCTCCATCTCAATTCCAACCGGCGACATATGCGGATGCTCCTGTTTCATACGGTATGCCTGTACCAGTAAACTTCTCTTCACATCTTCAAGTTCTAAAAGCTGCTCTCTGCTCATAACCAATCTCCCACATAACATATTTTCATTTGCAGTGTACTATATCTCGTACGTGCACCTCAACTATAATAGCATATATGGTAGATTTTAGCGCATGAAATTCATCGGCAAAAGTAACAATATTTTTTCTGACATTTGGCACATTTGTCTATTGCCCGAAAAAATTTCATCACTTTTTACAATTGCATCAGCGTTTGCAGTGCCTCATTTTCTACAATACACTTTCCATGTTCTTTTATAAATGCAATCTGTCCGGGTTCAGCATAACGGCAACTGTTATATTCTACAATTGTAAATGCAAATGGCCGTAACTCTTCTCTTGAAAAATGGATCAGATCCATCACAAGATAATACTTTTGCCGGAATTTGTAAAAACTGCTTGCAGGCACTTTTTCAGTAAACGGTGCCAGACGGATCAGGCGAAGCACTTCATCCAGACTGGAAAATTCCAGACTAAACGGAACAGAAGTCTCAAAAATTTCATTGTCCTCTTTCTGTTCTGTATCATTTGCATCTTCTGTCTCTGTCTTTTTTGCACCCTGACTGTGCCTTGTCTTATATTTTTCCAGGAAATCATCAATGGCACTCTTTTTTTCCTCCTGGTTCATCTGACGAAATTCTGATATTTTTTCCGGGGCAAGCTGGTTCATCAGCTGTCCGACAGTGTCTACCAGATTCTTAAAGCTCATCTCGGAATCTCCGCCAAACGTAATTGCCATGCTGTGATCCTGCAAAAGTTCTGCCTTCACTACCGGTGAAATATTCTGCAGACTGATATTGCCCTGCTCCTCTACCAGTTCCACCACCGCGCGCATAAACTCCTGCGTCACTTCAGTATTTCCGATAATCTCATCAATATTGTATCCCATTTCACGGATTTCTTCTTCAGACAGTGCGCATCTAACCTTATTTTCACCTAATCTCTCAATTTCCATATGTATTACCTTCTAAGCATCTTTCCGATGCTTTGCATTCCGGGAATGCTGTTTCTTCTTATAAAGAATATGTTGTTATTTTCACAGCTATTATCCTATTTTTTTATGCATTTGTAAATAGGGTTTCGATTCCACATATCTGCCACAAAATAGGTCAATGCTGTCCATGTATACACGGAATAGAAAATGCCGTACTCATCAACGCCGTCCTTTAAAATTTTCTGTGCCTGCTCTTTTGTCAGAAAAGAAAAGCCGTCAAAACACTCGCTTCCCTCTGCACCGTCCTGTGACATACCTGTCAGAGTATCCCGGTTCAACACGATTTTCACAAGTGCGTTGCTCTCATCCGTCATTCCCGGTGTGCTGAAAAGACATGGATTGATCACTTCCAGTTCATCTGTATCCAAAACCTCAATTCCGGTTTCTTCTTTCAGTTCTCTTTTCGCAGTCACAAGCAATGGTTCGTCTTCCACCTTATCTGCCGGATCGATCAGTCCCGCCGGGACACTCAGCAAAAATTGTCCTGCCGGATACCGGAATTCACGATTCAGCAGGAGCTTGGGCTCACCGTTGGATGGATTCCAGATCGTGATGCAGCTCACCGCATCCGGAAGCATATTTTGAAATTCTTCCGTAGACTTCACTGCCACAAGATCATCTGCGCTCCGTCTTGTTGCATTATAGTAATGCCTGCCTTCGGCATACTGAAGATCAAATACTTTGATAAACTTTGTTTCCAACAGCGTTTTTATATTCTGTTTTGTGATTTTGGGACGCATAATAAACTTCCTTCCTTAACCGATGATTGCGAAACTCCTTTACACAATACTTTACATTGTTCTATATTCAGGAATTTTATAAAAATATACTCTGTTTCATTTTTACAATAATTTACACCCGATAGCGGTTCAGGCAGGAATAAATCTCCTGAATTCTTGGGATTGCGTATCCACCGGAGATAACGCCATGCTCTGCGGCAAATACCATTCCTTCCTGCTCTAACTTTTGTTCTAACCACTGTGCCGTTTCTGAAATGGTACGCTTTCCATCCACCAGATGTTCCACAGTATATTTCAAAAGCAGTCCCAGTGCCGCCGTCTGCTCGCTGTCGATCAACTGCTCGATATAGCGCAGATCGACATTCTGTTTTCCAAGCATAAAGCCATCCACACCAAGCGTCTTTACCTTCAAGCGCTCCGGCTCGCCTTTTTTCACTTCTCCGCTCCGATAGTCCCTGCGTTTTACCGCTCCATTTTTATCTTTTTCCATGACACGGTGGCTATCCGGTAAAACAAATGGTTTTGCTGTCTCCTGCGCAATCGGAAATTGTCCACACAGTTCCTTCGCTTTCTCTGTGATATCCACAGGTTCGTACTGATCCATCTGGATCACAGTGTCTGCAATGTGGAAAAATGCCCCTGAACTTCCCGCAACCAGAATGGTGGAAATTCCTGCTTTTTCATACAGATCCCCTGCTCTGGACAAAAACGGTGTGATCGGCTCTTTGTCCGGACTTACTACTTTCTGCATAAAGGCATCCCTCACCATAAAATTGGTTGCAGAAGTATCCTCATCCAGCAAAAGCAGTCTGCTGCCAGCCTCAACCGCTTCCACGATGCCAGCCGCCTGGGACGTGCTTCCACTCGCATCAGCAGTCGAAAAATCCTTCGTATCCCTGCCGTTTGGAAGATCATTGATAAACATGGAAATATCTACATTTTTGATAAATCTTCCATCCTCTGAGCGGAGCTTTTGTGCCGTTTCATCTGCGATCACATATTCCCTGCCATCTCCGGCAATATGATTGTATACGCCTAATTCCAACGCATTTAAAAGCGTAGATTTTCCATGATAACCGCCGCCTACGATCAGGGTGATTCCTTTGGGAACTCCCATTCCTGTAATCTTCCCCCGGTGCGGCAGTTCTAATGTCACACGCATTGTTTCCGGAGAAACAAATTTTACAGACTGCTTCATTGGCTTGGAAGAGATACCGCTCTCCCTTGGCAGCACTGAGTCATCCGCCACAAACGCAGCCAGCCCAAGTTCTGGCAGCTTCTCACGGATTGCCTGCTGATCTTCTGCCAGTTCCACAACCTCTTTTACTTTTTGCGCATTCAGATTTTTATAATAAAAAGACTGCTCCACGCACTGCGGCAGATATTCAAATAAGATTTTTTCGAGTTCTTTTGCATTGATCGTTCTTCCATTTGCAGGAAACCCGACTGCAAATCTGGCGGTAATCTCTTTTTCACTGATTTCACATGCTGTCCTCTGCAGCACTTCCTGTCCACAGTGTGTCACTGAGATCAGCCCGCTTTTCCCGGAACCCTTCGCTTTAAAGTTAAACTGATTCACTTTTGCCGCAAAATTGCGAAGCAGTTCATCCGCCAATGCGGTTCTTGTCAGCTTATCTTTCATTGCAAATGCCGGAAATCCGGCTGCCTTCGTATCTACTGTCACCCTCACATCCGATGGCGCCGCAAATGGATCGCCCTGCACATGGTCAATGGACATTATGTATTTTGGAAACTGATAACTTCCGCATAAGGATTTGTATAACGGGTAACTTTTATGGTCTATTGTTTTCAATTGTGATTGTAGGTCGTTGTATGATTGCATGGGGACTCCTTTTTGTATTGTGTTTTTATGAAATTTTTGACCATTAAACACTTTTATAACTGACTCAACAGCATCAGTCTGATACTGCTGAATTTTAAAATTAAATTTCA
>ERZ1034871.302-NODE-302-length-29770-cov-36.464849_pt1 | contig 29770 bp, 42 predicted proteins | sample MGYA00520631_ERZ1034871 | MGnify/ENA primary metagenome ERZ1034871 (study PRJEB33766, sample SAMN09781721) | gut metagenome | biome: gut microbiome | host: Homo sapiens | place: Madagascar | study: EMG produced TPA metagenomics assembly of the PRJNA485056 data...
CATATAAGGATGTTACGTGTTGTAAAGAGTGGTTGTTGTTTGAAAATTTCTATGAGTGGTTACATGAACAAGATAATTTTGATAAATGGTTGAATAATAAAAAATGGTGCTTAGATAAAGACATACTTAAAAAAGGTAATAAAATATATAGTCCATACACATGTTGTCTTGTTCCTATGCATGTAAATAATTTATTTATTAAAAACAACAAGTCTAGAAATGGACTACCAATAGGAGTTAGTAAAACTAATAAAAATAAATATGTTGTAAATTATAGAAATGGTCATGAAGATATTAGTAGACCTAGTGGTTATTTCAGTACTATAAATGAAGCATTTGAAGCATATAAAGAGTATAAAGAAAACGTCATCAAACAAGTTGCTCAAAAAGAATTTGATGATGGTAATATCACTAGTGGATGTTATGAAGCAATGATGAAATATAATGTAGAAACTACTGATTAGTTTTTTTAATTTTGCTATTAATGTTATATGCGATTGTGCTATACTTTAATAAGTGACTAAGCGCGAAAGGAGTGATATTTAGATGGATACAACTTCTCTGAAAGAATATATCTTCAATAATAATAAAGTTGAATTTGTTCTAGATAAGATTGGTTGTAAGTCAATTAAATATCACTCCTCTAAAAATTTTTATTCAGCAACTAATTACAATGGCGATAATACTGGTGCTGTTAATGTCTATAATACCAAGTATCTTCTTATCCATAATTGGACTCGCGAGAGTGAGTTTAATGATGTGTCTGATATTATCTCTCTTGTTCAATATAATAAGAAGTGTTCATTTGTAGACGCTGTTAAATATCTTCACAATATTCTCGGACTTGAATTAACGCCATATAAGAAAGAAGAAAAAAAAGAAAAGTTAGACCCTCTTGCTATCTTTAAGAACGTCATCAGTAGACACAGGGCAATAGTAGACGTAGCGGAGATACAGGCTATTAAAGAAGAAGCTATTAACGATTATGTTCCTTTGCTTTATATTGATTGGTTGCGAGAAGGTGTCATGCCTTGGGCTGCTAAAAAGTTTGAACTAGCCTATTCATATAAATATCATCGCGTAGTTATTCCTATTAGATATTGGCTTGATGGTACGCTTGTTGGCTTTAATCAAAGAACTACGGTTGAGAATTATGAAGAACTAGGAATTCGTAAATACTTTCTAACTGCTTCATATAGAAAAAGTCTTAATCTTTATGGCCTTTGGGAAAACAGAGAAGGGATTGAGGATAAGAAAACTGTAGTTATTTGCGAGTCTGAAAAGTCTGTTCTTAAAAGATATTCGCGTAATGATGGTACTTGTGTTGCACTTCAAGGTAAGAAGCTAAGTGATGAGCAAAGACGTATTATCATTGGACTGAATGTAAACGAAGTTATTATTGCTCTTGATAATGATGTTCCAATAGAAGAAGTACGTCACATATGTGAGCAGTTCTATCATATTAGAAATGTATCATATGTGAAGGATCGATGGAATTTACTCGGTGATAAAGACGCTCCCGCTGATGCGGAAAATAAGGTGTATAATTTTCTTATTAAACATCGAGTTAAGTATGATGAGTCGGAACATCAAAAGTATTTAAACAGTCTTAAGAAGAAATGAGGTAAACAATGAAACTCGTATTTCAGAACAGTCGAGGACATGAGCGAACAATTGCAGATGTTAAAACAGCTGATGAAGCGTATTCTGAAATTAAAAAATTCTGTAGAGAACGAGATTTTCACATTTATTATACTCGTATTTGGCAAGACGATGACGGTGCAACAGTCTATGATGTAGGCAGTCATGTCGATTTCTTTAAGCTGTATTCAGATAATAAGGGGCAGAAATGATTACGAAAAAAGATTTTGTTTCCGCAGTGAACTCAATTAAAGAAGTTGAAAACTTCTATCACCAGTATGGTCATAAGTGCTACGTTAAAAACTCGCTAATTCAAACGCTTATAGATTCTGTTGGTGATAAATACGAGTGGACTGCATGGTATATCAATACGACTCGATATGGTGAAGTGAATAACACTGTAAGTGCCGGTGAATATGGCAACGAAGTTAAGCACTATGTTATCAAGACTGTCGATGATTTGTATGACTTCCTTGCAGACTATTATCATTGGAATGAAATGGATTATAAGTATGAGTAACTATCCAGACTACACTTGGGAACAAGATTCCTACGCACCGTGGAATAGCGATGAGGATTATATCGACAAGAAGTGCAAGCAGTGTTCACTGTTCGCAAAAATTCCAGATGATATCTGTGCAACAGACATGGGATATTGTATTGAGTGCTGTGATTATTTTAGCGGCGAAGACGATGCCTGCGCTTCTTTTGAACTATATTAAGGATGTTATATATGAGTGGTAATTGTTCAAATGACTTAAATTCATGGCATACTAATTTCGCTACGACAACAGATGATATCCAAGAATTTATGAAGATTACATATTATATGATGGGCATTGTAGATGAGTTCATTGGTATGTGTGATGCTTCAACATATGGCGGATTTAGAGACAATGATTTTCGTATGTTCAAAAGAATGCATAAAGAAATGGATGATATCATAGAGTGCCGAGGAATATACATCAATAAATAGAGCGGTGTGATAATGGAAATTGTAAGCATTGACCGTGTGAAGGCTCGCAAACCACATAAGTGTGATATGTGCGGCAAGAAGATTGAAGTCGGCGAAGAATACGAAGCCCAAAACTTAGTCTGTTATAATGAGATGTATACGTTTCATCAGTGCGACAGATGCAAGCCATATGTCGATGAGCTGTGGAGTATAGGTTTTGATAACGACCTAGACGGACTTGATTCATGTACCTTTTATTCGTTTATGTCAGAAGAGCATAATGATGTTTTGGATAAATGGTATGAAGAAGATGGTTATGATGAGTAAGAAAAGCACTATAATCTGCGACAGGTGCGGCAAAGAAGCACCATACAATGTAGGCAAAAGGCTTTATCATCATACATGTATATTGTTTGATAGGTTTTGTCTATGGGATAGCATAGAAGATAGGCTTGATTTGTGTGATGATTGCTCAAATGAGTTTCGCAAGTGGCTAAAGAAAGAGGTGTAGATTATGGCATTGGATTTAACATGGTTTGACGTAGATGGAGATATCGAAACACTCTATACCTATTGTCTTCATCACATGGAAGGCTGCGATGAGCCAGAATGGACTATGTACAATCGAATCACGGCGGTAATTGAAGATTATTGGATGAAGAAGTTTAAGTTTAAACTTAAGGATTCAGTTGACAATAATCTTAAGGGCTTGGTAGTTGGCAATGTGATTGAAGACACCATTGCAGAGATGCCAAACGCATTGAAGATGTTAGAGGATTCATAGAGAGGAATTGATATGGCTATATACAAACTTGAATTTGATTGGTGGACAGTCGAGGACGAGGACAAACCTTGGTATGAACAGGAGCAGCGAGTATATTATTTCACGCACGCCGAGGACGCGCTTGATTTCGTTGACCGTGTAGTCTGGAATGAAGCTGCATATGTATCTATGGGCAGTCCGATTAACGCATATCTTTATAAGTTTACCGAGTCTAGGCAGTACGATGAGCGAGATTGCCGATATATCGCTGCATGGCACGATATTGACAAAAGAGTGCGCTAAAACAACGCTCTGACCTGCGGTTTTGTTGACGAAAAAAGCTTTAAAATCGTGATTTTAAAAGTTTGGTCAATTCCAATAAAAATGTTACTTCCAAATAGTAATTGGAAGTAACAAAAATATTGGAAGTATAAAAGTTTAAGGAGCGTTATGGAACGAGTGAAATCTGAAGACCTTCTTATCGTTAAATGCCAAAAGAATATGATGGTAGCAGATATGAACGCTATGCAAAAGCGACTGTGCGAAATGAAAGCGAGTGGCGTAGTGGTATTGCCGAAAGACGTTTCATTATATGCTGTCCCTAGAGATGTTCGAGTTGTTTACTAATAGATTTAATATTGTGATATAATAATAGCTGCGTATTAAGCAGCTATTTCTTTATAGGGAGACGATATGGAGCTAGACACATTTTATGTCGTAACGATTCCAGAACATACAAAGAAAGAAATTTCTTTTAGCACAAAAAAGTATGGCATGTGCTTAGGCATTGAGCCAAAGGAAACACAAGTCTATGTTCCAGAAAAGAAATACTATTTCAACAAACATAAACAGGCTAAGAAGTTTTGCCTAGAGAATGATTATTCGTTTGAATACATCACAAAGGAGTTGTATTAATGGCACGCTTGTCAAAAGAAGAGCCTGCTGTGTGTCGTAATTTAAGCGGAACTAAAGGCGATGGGGTTGGCTATGAGATTTTTAGTAAGTTTAATTTCTGGTGTTCAAACTGTGGTTTTGCAGCTGATATTATAGGCCTTGGAGATTGTACTGTTTATTTTTGTCCGCGATGTGGCGAAGAAGTTGCTGATGAATAAATCTTGCTTTATAGAGAGGTAGTTAAATGGCACGCTTGTCAAAAGAAGAACTTGATAAAATCAAAAAGAAGTACGGCGTATCACGTATTTATTCGTGGAGTCGTGTAAATACTTTTATGACTTCACATTATGAGTATTATCTCAAGTATGTTAAGCACGTAAACGAAGACAGAACAGATTGTGGATATGCGCCACTCGGATCTATCGCGCACGACACTCTAGATGCCTTTTATGAGGGCAATATTTCATATGAAGATATGATTAACCAGTTCGAGGATGGTTGGCTTACTGCCATTGACATTGCAGACCTTAAGCTTGACCGTAATGATGAAGAGCATGATGCTAGTATCAAGGCTAAATACAAGGAAGACTTACAAATCTTCTTTAAGAATCATATCAAGTATAAGCATAAACTGCTTATTGAGAAGCCTGTAATCGCGCAAGTTGGTGACAATGTATTTGTTGGCTATATCGATGCATTGTTTAAGGATGACGATGGCTGTTATAACATTATAGACTTTAAGACTAGCTCTATGTACAAGGGCAAGACGCTTGAAGAACATTCTGGTCAGCTAACAATCTATGGACTAGGACTGGTTCAGGCTGGTATTCCTCTAGATAAAGTGAAGATTTGCTTTAACTTCTTGAAGTATTGCAATGTGCAGTATCATCAGAAGAATGGCGCTGTTAAAGAACGTCAGGTAGAGCGCTATAAACTTGGCGATAGCCTTAAGACAAATGTTAAGATGTGGCTTAAAGCTGATGGGTATTCGGAAGATGAAGTTGATGATTATCTGAAACTTCTTATTGATACAAACACCATTGATGTATTGCCAGATGATGTACGTGATAAATATGTAATTACAGATTGTCATGTGTTTATTCCATTTACACAAGAGTTAATTGATAAGTGGGCTGATACGATTGTATCTACCATTCAAGATATTAACATGCGCGAGAAAGATTACGAAGAGACTGAAAGCGATGCTGCATTTTGGGATTCCGAGGAAGATGTTAAAGCACAGTCGTATTATTTCTCGACATTAATGGGATACAGTGCAAATCTACATAAACCATATAAAGAATACCTAGATAAGCTAGAAGCACAGAAGAATGATGCAGATATATTTGGCGGTCTTGTTGGAGATTCTAAAAATGACGTTGCAACTAGTCAGGATATATGCAATAATAATACCGATGAAGTAGATCTATCTTGGTTGGATGAACTAGCCTAACTTGTAGGAGGATATACAGTGAGCAATGGTATTAACGTTTTAAATCTATGCGATGGTATTTCGTGTGGCAAGGTCGCTCTTGACCGCGCTGGCATCAAGGTAAATAAGTATTTTTCAAGTGAGATTGACGAAAATGCCATTGCTATTTCTAAGAAGAACCACGATGGTATTATTCGTCTTGGTGATATTACTAAGTGGCGCGAATGGGATTTGCCGCATATCGACTTGGTTTTGTCAGGAACGCCTTGTTGCGGATTTTCAAGAGCTGGAAATATGCTTAATTTTAAAGATCCTCAAAGCAGATTGTTTTTTGATTACGTTGACATTCTTAATGATATCAAAGCAAAGAATCCAGATGTTTTGTTCTTGCAAGAGAATGTCAAGATGAAAGATGTGTGGAAAGATATTATCACCGATAATCTTGGCGTTGAGCCTATTGAGATTAACAGTAAACTTATGAGCGCACAGAATCGTTGGCGTACATATTGGACTAATATCCCCAATGTTGAAAAGCCAAAGGACAAGGGTATTAAGCTGCTTGATATTCTTGAAGACAATCCCGATGTTGAATTGGTTGAGCATAAGGGAATCATGTTCGATTCATACTTTCCAGAGAATGCTGTTGCCATTGTTAATCGAGTTGATGGCGAGCTACGTATCAATCAAGCAACTAAGAAGGGTTATATTGTAGCGCATAATGGCGATGGCGTTAATCTATCATTCCCGACTAGCAAGACTCGGCGTGGTCGTGTGATTAAGCAGAAGTCATCTACTCTTGATTGTGCCTGCGATGCATCTGTGTATTATGACAATACGATTAGACGTTTGACTTGCACTGAGCTAGAGCGCCTTCAAACGCTGCCTGATGGGTATACAGAAGGTTGGGTTAGGAGTAACAGGGTCAAGGCGATCGGCAATGGCTGGACTGTTGACGTAATTGCATGGATCCTTAGTTTTATGAAACAGTAGAATATCTATTTTAATGAGTTAACATGTCTAACGTTATGTTTAAGGATTAATGATGTTTAATGAGCGCGAATTTTCTCATGTCCCTATTGTTGATGATTTTTATAAATATCTAGTTGAATTAGCCGACAACAAGAAACAAGTTCAATGCATAGATCCAGAAATGAAATTCTGTCAAGAGTGTGAATATGGAGGTTGTGTATATCCAGATGATGTTGAAACCAGCAGAGATTTAGAAGGATGCTGTTTCGATACATTTTGCATGTATGATTTTGATAAAGCAGAAGATTAAAACATTTATTCTAAGGAGATAATATGCCTGACGTTATTGAGAAGCTTAAGAACTGGGTAGAAGAGAACTATAACGCACCTGCTTGTGAATGGACGTATGAACGTTCAGAAGGTAACTCATTTGATTGTTTTGAAGATGGGTTTGAATGTGGCACAAGTCTTGCGGCATTTTGTGTTGGTAAAATTCTAGGCATGGATATTGAGTAATAAGGGGTAACAATGTATAGAGACAGAACGCTTTGCGAATGCAATGAGAAAGAGATTGAAGAGCTGTTGCTTGGGCATAAAGTCACAGCAGATGATTATGACAAGCTTATTCTTGATAACGGTGTAGTGCTTCAGATTAACCCCAACATTGGGTGCTATGGCTGTGAGTCTGGTAATTATTATTTGCAGCACATTTCGTCTGTAAACAATGCAATTACAAATGTTGAGTTTGTTAATGAACATGAGGATAGCGATTGTGAGGATTTTGATGCTGAGTATTATCAACACTATAAGATTTTCGTTATCGCAGACGGTATGACAACAGAGCTGCTTGATGTATATGGTACAGATGGCAATGGTTATTATGGTACTGGATATACAATTGACGTGTACATTCCAGACGAGAAATAAGGAGTTGTAATGACCACTCTTGATTTAGTTAAAAAAGATAAGGTCATGTTGGCTATAGCAATGAAAGCAGAAGAAGCTGGATTTATTGTTATGGAAGCATCCTCCTATAAGGTCGTAGTCAAGGCTGGTTGCCTGCCAGTGTCTATTACGTGGGAAATGTGTTCATGTCATGGCGGTAGAATGTGGCTGTCGCAAGCTAACACAAACATCTATGTTGAGCTATCATCACCTGAATACGATACGAAAAATGGTATCGTAGATCCAGAGACAGAGCTTGCATTTTATATTGATAACAAGATGGTTGATACCGTCAAGAGCTTTGAGAAGTACGTCTATGTCGTTGATGTTATCGGCGAATATAAAAAGGATGAGCTGAAAACGTCTTATTTTAAGAGCGTTGAAGATGCTTCTTACTTTGTGTTTCATGAGAAGGGGCATGACCTTAATAGCGAGTACGGCGAGGTGCTACACCAATATCCAAATCCTGATATGCAAGAGCGCGTAACCTATGTTGGTGAAGACAAGGGCGTGCTAAAGTTTAAGGGCGAAGCCATTAACAAGGGCAAAGCTGGTCGAGAGTACGAAATTAAATTTAGGGTTTTTAGAAAGAAGACATACTAGCGTATTTAAGGAGCCGAAATGCCGCCAATTCTTACTCATGGTGGAGTCATAAAGGATTACATAGCTGGTGAAGATATTAAGAATAATGATATCTACATCGTAGACACAGAGACACAGAAGATTAGAAAGCCTAAAAATCCTTCTGAGTGGTTCTATTGTCAAGTGGTTTATGTATATGAGACTAATCCTTGGGCTATTGACGGTATCGAAGAGGGATACATGGTAAGCCAAGAGATGATTGATGGTGGCACTATTAAAGAGGGAACACGATGCCGTTGTTGGCTTGGTTTCTTTAGAGTATAGAGGTTTTAATAATGGACACGCCATTTCATATTAGGTCTTTTTACAAAGAGTTGATTGCTTTATATAAAAAATACGACATCAGTATTTCTCATGAAGACAGTCATGGTAGTTTTATTATTGAGAACTATAATGAAAACAATGTTGACTGGATTATGGATGCGGATATCAAGGCGAATGTTCCAAAGTTGCCAGATGAATTATCTTGGCTCGATAAAGAATAGGGTGTTAGTTTAATGAACACAGAGCATTGTATCGTTCAAGATGGTGGCGAAGTATATATCGATTGCAAAAAACTTCCCACATGCCCATCAAACTCAAAGCGTTCATCGGTCAGTATTATTGGTGATAAGATTTATATGAATGGGTACGAGTATAAAAACGGTAAGTGGAAGAGAACTCTACCAGCCTTGTTCTACAACCTGTTTTAAAGAAAGGATACATTATAATGAAGTCAAAAGAGCTTGCAGAAGAGTTATTGAAATATCCAAACCTTGATGTTGTTGTGCGTGTGTCTATATCCGCTTCGACATATGACCATCCATATGGTGAATATGATATGCAATACATAGATTATATTGGCTGCACTAGCACTAGAGATGGTAATGTGGTAATAGTTCTTGAATAGATAAGGTTAATTATGTCTATTTATATTGTTCGTTTCCATGATTACGACACTATGTTTAACGTTGGCTATTTTACGAGCGAAAAAGATGCAGAGACGTGCATGGAATACTATATGAGAACAATGCCAAGCAGCTATGAGTATCTGTGTGATGCGTATAGCCTAGAAAAATATGAGCTTGACGATACTGATTATGACGCACTCAATAAAGAACTTGATGAAGCTGAGAAGGCAAAGCAAAGAAAAGAGGAAGAAGAATTCAGAAACAAGGAGCTTGCAGAGCTTGCTAGGCTAAAAGCAAAGTATGAGAACTAATATATAGAATTATTGTTTTAAGGTGGTTGATATGGTAGAGTTTGATGTTGATATGGAGTATCTTGTAATCAACGATGAGCTTGATTGCGTTGTGCTACATGATGAGAATGGCGTAATGGACGATGTAGTTTTTGTTCCTAAGAAAAAGCAAAAAGAGCCACAGTTAGATTAAAATTTATAGCTCAACTAGTAAATATATATGCTATAATGTAGGGAGACTTTTGTTCTCCCTATTTTTTTTAAAGAAAGATGTTGTTGTTGAATGATTAAAGAGTACGAAAACTACCATAAGCACGATAGTATCTCTAATATCTATCTACCAGATAGCCATGTCAAACCAATCGACTACATTAATCGCATTAAAGAGCTTGGTTATGGCTGTTATTTCACCACAAATCATGGCACAGGTGGAGATGTATTTGAGTCTCTTACCGCATGTAAAGAAGCTGGCATTCGCTGCTTGTATGGCGTAGAGGGTTATATCGTTAAAGACCCTCTTGAGAAAGATAAGCGCAACTACCATATCGTAATTATTCCCACAACTAACAAAGCTAGGAAGAAGCTTAATCTTGTGACAAGCAGGTCTAATATCGAGGGGTTTTATTATCGTCCTCGTATCTTTCCAGAAGATTTGCTTAAACTCGACCCAGAGGATGTGTATATTACTACAGCATGTGTCGCTGGTATTGTGCGCGATAAAGATGCTGTTGTTGATATTTTCATGCCGTTAATGAAGCATTTTGGCAATCATATGCTTCTTGAAGTACAGAATCATAATGAGCCTAATCAAATTGCTGTGAATAAGACCTGCCTTGCTTTGTCTAAGAAGTTTGGGCTTGAGCTTATTGCAGCAAATGATAGCCACTATATCTATCCAGAACAAGCAAAAGAGCGTCTTGATTTTCTTCGTGGTAAGGGTCTTACATATGGAGATGAGGACGGATATATTCTTGATTTCCCAGATTACGACACTCTCTTTGCGCGTTTTCAAAAACAGGGTGTATTATCTGACGAGCAAATCAAGAAGGCAATAGCCAATACTCTTATCTTTCGTGAGTGCGAGGATATTGAGATTGATAAGTGTATTAAGATGCCGACTGTTTATCCAAACCTTACAGCAGATGAAAAAATTAGCGAGCTTAAAAAACATGTTGTGTCTAAATTCAAAGACATCATCAATGCAGACCATATCTCTAAAGATGAACTTGTTGATTATAAGAACGGCATCGCACAAGAGATGAAGGTTATTGAGGATACAAAGGAAATCAACACGGCAGATTACTTTTTGCTTAATGAAAAACTAGTTGACCTTGCTGTTAATAAGTATGGTGGCATTCTTACTCGTACTGGACGTGGTAGTTGTGGCGGTTTCTACATCAATCGTATTCTTGGCATGACTCAGCTTGACCGATTCAAGCTAGATATCAAGCTGTACCCAGAGCGCTTTATGAGTACCGCACGACTTCTTGAGAATAGGGCTATGCCAGATATTGATTTCAACGTAGTGTCACAGGAGCCATTTGCCAACGCAGCCAAAGAGCTACTTGGTGTACATGGTTGCTATCCTATGATTGCATATGGAACGATGAAACTTGGTGAGTCTTTCAGAAACGTTTGTCGTTCACACGGTCTTGCATTTGATGATTATAACGAAGTTGCAAAAGACATTGAAAACCATATGAATGATAAGAAGTGGCTACCGTATATTAAAGAAGCTCAAACGTATATGGGTACAGTGGTGTCAGCGTCAGTGCATCCATGCGCATTCCTGCTTGATAATAAGGATATTCGTGAAGAATACGGAGTTGTCAAAGTTGGCGATGCCATGTGCGCTATGATTACCTCTGGTGAAGCAGATGAATATAAGATGCTTAAAGATGACTTTCTAGTAGTAACTGTATATCGCATTATTTCAGATACGTTTAATCTTATTGGTAAGCCAATTATCTCTGTTAGTGAGCTACTTGACAACCTTGACGAAAAGGTGTGGAACATCTTTGCCAATGGTCTTACATGCACCCTTAATCAGGCTGATGGCGATTGGGCTACGTCTATGCTGAAACAGTTCAAGCCGCATTCTGTATCTGATATGGCTATGTTCACAGCTTGCCTACGTCCATTCTTTGAACCTTGGCGAGACAAATTTATTAACAGAGAGGATTTTACTACTGGCTCTTCTTACCTTGATGAAGTGCTTACATCAACTCACTCATATATTCTCTTTCAAGAGAATCTGATGCAATACTTTGAGTGGCTTGGTGTAACGCCTGCTGAGTCTATTGGTCTAATCAAGAAAATTTCCAAGAAGAAGATTCACCAAGAAGATTTCAAGAATCTTGAAGATAGGATTAAGGCAAAGTGGATTGAGAATACTGGATCGCTTGATGACTTTGAAGAGACTTGGCAAATGGTTCAAAGCTGTATGAGCTATGGCTTTTGTAGCGCACACGCAGTTGCAACTGGTATTGATTGCCTGTATGGAGCATATCTAAAGGCAAACTATCCACTAGAGTATTACACTTGTACTTTATCTTTATACGCTGATGATATCGAGAGAACTTCAAAGCTAATCGCAGAGATGCCTTATTTCAATATTAAGCTGCTACCAATTCAGTTTGGTAAGTCTGGTGCCGATTACACAATGGACAAAGATGCTAATTGCATATATAAGGGTATTGAGTCTATCAAATTCTGTAATCGTCAAATCGCAGATGAACTACTTGAACTATCTAAGAACAAGTATGATTCATTTGCAGAGCTACTTAAAGACATTAAAGATAAGACCTCTATTAACTCTAGGCAGCTAACCATTCTTATCAGTCTTAATTTCTTTTCGGACTTTGGTAAGAATAAGTATCTATTAGATGTTGTTGATATCTATGATAAATTTGCCAACTCAAAAATCATTGCCAAGAAGAAGATGGAGGAGCTTGGTGTATCTGATTATCTAATGCAGAAGTATGCTGGCAAGGAGACGAAATCACAGTGGAGACAACTCGACAACCAAGGCTTAATTAATGAGCTTTGCAATCGACTTGAGAATAAATCTCTTGATATTGTTTCACAGATAAGAGCAGAGATGGATTATCTTGGCTATGTGAATTATGTTAATCCTAATATGGCAGACGATTATTATATTGTTATAGGCTTTGTGACATATAAGAATCCATGCGCTCCAAATCTTGTTTTGCGTAGAATTTGTGACGGTGAAGAGACAAGGTGTAGAATTAAGCAGTCAAAGGTGTTCAAGGAGAGTCCGTTTGGGTTATATTCTATCTTGAAGATTGATGGGTTTACATATGACTTCAAGAGCAAGAAGATTAATGGCGAATGGCAAAAATCTGACGAGCGCGAGATCGTGCTTGAAAGCTATGAATGTATGAAAGGGTAGACGCAATGGATAACAATCAGGTAGAGTTCAAAGGCACTGTTGTTAAATGTGTCTACTCTTCTCCTAATTTCAAAACTTATGCTCTTGACGTAGACGATGTTTCATATCCTAATGTCAAACGCAATAAGTTTGACAATGTTTCTCTTATTGGTGATTTGTCAGACCTTGTTATTGGTATTGAATATGATGTTGTTGCCACAGAGGAGCAGACAAAATATGGCATAAGCTATCGTGGCGTAAATGTACGTAGGGATATGCCTACAAAAACGTCAGATGTCAAGGCATTTCTACAAGAGATTCTTACTATGAATCAGGCAGAGGTTCTTTATGAGAACTATCCAGATATCATTGATATTGTCATGGAAGGCAAAGACGATATTGTAGATGTCGATAAGCTCTATGGTATTGGCAAAAAGACATTTGAGAGAATCAAAGAAAAGATTATCGAGAACTTTAAACTTGTTGATATTGTGGCTGAGTTCAAAGGCGCTATTTCGCTGAGTATGATTAAGCGTATTTATGATAAATACAACGATGTTGATGTGCTTATGGAGCGTCTTAAAGATGCGCCATATGCCACGCTTACCCGCGTCAGCGGTGTGGGCTATAAGATTGCCGACTCCATCATCCTTAATCTGCAAAAAGAGGGTGTTATTGATTTTGGATACGATGTAAAAACTAGTAAAGATAGGTGCCTTGCCTGCATTATCTATTTGCTTAAAGAAAACGAGAATGAAGGCAACACAAAGATGAATCTTGCAGACTTGCGCAAGCAATGCTATGACATGGTTCCATCTTGTGCAGACCATTTTGTTAACGCCATTCAGGATGATGTTATTTACTATGATAAGTACACTATGTCAATCGCCCTATCAAGTACGTTTAAGAAAGAAAAATATATTGCATATATGATTATAAACAATATATTTAATCCAAATAACGTTTGGGATTTTGATGTAGAGAAGTACGGCAAAGTTGGTGAATTCGAGCTGTCAGATGAGCAGATTATGGCTGTTGAATACTTATGTAAATACAACATCAGTATTCTTAACGGCGCAGGAGGTACTGGCAAAAGCTTTTCAACGCAAGCCGTTATCAATATGCTTGAAGACAATGGAAAGAAGTATGAACTATTTTCACCAACTGGTAAGGCAGCTAAGGTCTTATCTGGATTCACAGGAAGAAAAGCTTCTACTATTCATAGGGGTCTTGGGTATAATCCACGAGTCGGTTGGTCTTATAACCAAGATTGCAAGCTTTGTTGCGATGTTGTCGTAGTCGATGAGTGTTCGATGGTTGACGTTAATTTGTTCGCACATCTTATTGATGCTATCGACTTTAATAGCACAAAGCTTATGCTGATTGGTGATAATGCACAGCTACCCTCTGTTGGATGCGGTAATTTGTTCCATGATTTTATGCAGAGCGATGTTATCCCAACAACGACATTGACTAAAGTGTTTCGTTATGGGGAAGGCGGTGTATCCACTGTTGCGACAGACACGCGATTCTGTAAGACATATCTTGATGCAAGTATGAAAAACAAAGCTACTTGGTTTGGAACAAGTAAAGATTATGTGTTCATTGATCTTGCAAAAGAAGATGCCCCTAAAAATGCAGTTGCGCTATACAAAAAGCTATTGAAAAACGGCGAACACATGGAAGACATTCAGGTTCTTACGGCTAAGAACATAGGAGAATACGGTACAGCAAAACTTAACAACATGATTCAAAAGGCTGTTAATAAAAACTATGGCACTAAAAAATATATGAAGGTGGGAGATGTACAATATTATGATGATGACATAGTGGTTCAAAAGCAAAACAACTATAGTGCCTTAATATGTGATGAACGTGGAGTCATAAACGAAGAAGAGGGAACGGCGTTCGTTGCAAATGGTGAAACCGCACGTATTGTATACGTATGTGCTACATATGCTGTGCTTGATTTTGATGGTATCATTGTCAAGTATTCTAAGTATGATATGACTATGGTTGGACTTGCATATGCCATGACAATCCACAAGTCACAGGGTAGCAGCATCAAAAACGTTATCCTTTGCACGACAAAGAGCGACATCTTTATGCTCAATAGCAACCTGTTGTATGTTGGTGTGAGCCGTACAAAAAATCGCTGTTATCATCTAGGTTCTATTGATGCCGTCAATATGGCGGTTAAAAAGAAAGCCAATCTATCAAGGCAGACATTCATGCAGGAATTGATGAAGTCAATGGAGTATATGCAAGGATAGATTGACATAAAACCTACACAATACTAATAGGAGTTTGTGGTATTATATATACTGCAAACTCCTAATGTTATATGCAAAGAGGTGATTGGATTGAAGAATAAAGATATCCTAGTGTCTATTGGTATGTTGGGTATATTTGTAATTCTTTTGTTTAGCATTTTGTATTTCGTGTTTCAGCCAGTTCATAGTAATAATGATGGTAAAGATGTTGATGATATAGATGTTGCCATTGTTAAAGACAAAGAGAAGACAGAAGAGCCTGTTGATGAGGATGTTGACCTAACTGCAAAGTATGTAAGCTATGAGACTTATGATGCTCCTAAGAATAGTGGATTTAAATCTTTTATGGATTATAGAGCGATAACTAATACTGATTCCAAACAGTACAAGCTACAACAGTATTATGCTGAGACTGGCGAATACGGTATTAGGATGGTCGATAGCAGATATATCGTAGCTATCGGTACATATTTTACATCTGATGTTGGTCAGTATTTTGATATCATACTTGAAAACGGCATAGTTATCCCATGTATTTTGGGCGATCAAAAGGCTGATGTAGACACCGATTCAGACAATATCATCACAAAACACAATGGATGTATGAGTGAATTTATCGTTGATTCAGATGCACTAAATGAAGATGTTAAGTTCCACGGTGACATGTCGTACTGTTCAAAAGATTGGGATAGCCCAATTAAGACTATCAAGGTATATAATAGAAATATTTTTGAACATTAATTTATATTCTTATGTATATTAGTAGCTAAATGATGTATAATATTTAATTGTATCAAATAAAGTTATATGCTTTAACTAGGAGGTAATGCGTATGATGTTTGTTATTAAAAAGGACGGTACGCTAGAAGAGTATGATGAGAATAAAATCATCAATGCCTGTAAAAAAGCATCTGCGAGAGCACTTGATAATCTAACGGATGATGACTATAAGCGTATTTGCAATAATGTTATGTTTTATATCAAGCATAAATACAACACTGACGAGGATGTTGATATTCCTGTAGCCGAAGTCCACTCTATTGTAGAGAAGACACTTATGGAGCTATATCCTAATTCTGGTGAAGCGTATAGGCAGTATCGAAACTATAAGATTGACTTCGTTCATATGCTTGATGATGTGTATCAGAAGTCTCAAACAATTCGATATATCGGCGATGTAAGCAATGCAAACACTGACTCTACTATGGTTTCTACTCAGCGTAGTCTTATCTATGGTCAGCTCAATAAGAACCTGTATCGTAAGTTTTTCCTTAATCGTGAAGAGCTACAGGCAGTTAATGATGGTTATATCTATATTCATGATATGAAAGACCGTCTCGATGGCATGAACTGCTGTTTGTTCGATATGTCAAATGTTATTTCTGGTGGATTTGAGATGGGTAACGTTTGGTACAACGAGCCTAAGACACTTGATGTGGCATTTGATGTTATTTCTGATGTGGCTATGAGTGCAGCAAGTCAGCAGTATGGTGGCTTTACTATTCCTCGTGTTGATACTATTCTTGCTCCATACGCAGAGAAGTCTTACTGGAAATATAGGCATGAATATGCAAATATTTGTGATTATATCGAAGATGATAATGACATTAAAATCGACAATACTGCCAACGCTGAACGCTATGCGATGAAAAAAGTGTACCGTGATATGGAGCAGGGTTTCCAGTCATGGGAGTATCGTTTCAATACTGTAGGTTCTTCTCGTGGCGATTATCCATTCGTTGCAATCTCATTTGGTATTGGTCAAAATAAATTCGAGCGTATGGCAACTGAAGCTGCGCTAAAGGTTCGTATGGGCGGACAGGGCAAGGAAGGATTTAAGCGTCCAGTTCTATTCCCTAAGCTTACGTTCCTTTACGATGAGAATCTTCATGGTGATGGAAAGCCAATGGAGTATCTATTTGACCTAGCACTTGAGTGCAGCAGCAAGACTATGTATCCAGACTTCCTATCTCTTACTGGTGATGGTTATATCCCGTCTATGTATAAGAAGTATGGCAAGGTTGTATCACTTATGGGCTGCCGTGCCAGCCTTTCACCTTGGTATGTCCGTGGCGGTATGGAGCCTGCCGATGATGATGACTATCCTGTATTTGAGGGACGATGGAATCTTGGCGCTATTTCCCTGCATCTTCCTATGATTCTTGCTAAGGCGCGACAGGAGAACAAAGATTTCTATGAGGTTCTTGATTATTATCTTGAGATGATTCGTGGTCTTCATAAACGCACATACGATTTCTTTGGTGAAAAGCCAGCTTCTACAAACCCGCTTGCGTTTACTCAGGGTGGTTTTCTTGGTGGCAATCTAAAGCCAGATGATAAGATTCGTCCAATTATTAAGTGTTGCACTATGAGCTTTGGTATCACGGCGCTTAACGAACTTCAGTGTCTATATAACGGAAAATCTCTTGTTGAAGATGGAGATTTTGCACTTGAAGTAATGAAATATATCAATGAGTACACTGAGAAGATTAAGAAGGAAGACGGCATTCTATATGCTATTTATGGTACGCCAGCAGAAAGTCTTTGTGGACTTCAGATTGAACAATTCCGCAAGAAGTATGGCATCATTAAGGGTGTATCTGATAGGGCTTATGTTTCTAACTCATTCCATTGTGGTGTATGGGAAGACATTACACCAATTCAGAAGCAAGATTTAGAGGGTCGATTCTGGAACTATTTCAATGGTGGTAAGATTCAGTATTGCCGCTATCCCGTTTCATACAACAAGGAAGCTCAGAAGACAATTGTAAGGCGTGCAATGAAGATGGGTTTCTATGAGGGTTGCAACCTAGCATTATCTTACTGCGAAGACTGTGGATACGAGCAGCTTGATATGGATGTATGTCCAAAGTGCGGTAGCGAGAATATCACACAGATTGACCGCATGAATGGGTACATTGGGTATACGAAGATTCATGGCAAGACTCGTTATAATCAGGCAAAAGTAATTGAGATTAGCGAAAGGAAATCAATGTAATATGAATTATCATATGATTAGAACAGACGATATGTTAAATGGAGATGGCCTTAGAGTAGTTGTTTTCCTTTCTGGTTGTAGTCATTATTGTATGCATTGTCATAATCCAGAGACATGGGATGAAAACGGTGGCAAACCATTTGATATTAACGCATTTGATAAAATTGCAAATGAGCTAAAGAAAGACTATATTTCTGGTATCACTCTTTCTGGTGGCGATCCACTTTTTCACAGTAATTTAGATGATGTATATAATTTGCTTGCACTTATTAAAGATAATTATCCTAATAAGACTATTTGGCTTTACACTGGATATCAGTGGGATTATATTATGCTAGATGAGAAGCGCAAAAGTATTGCTGAGCTATGTGATTATGTTTGTGATGGTGAGTTTGTAGAAGAGCTTGCTGATGTTAACTGCCCTTGGGTTGGCTCAACAAATCAGCGTGTAATCAATGTTCAAAAAACACTAGTAACGGACAAGATTGTACTGTATAATAATTAATGTTATATGCAATAACAAAGAAAGGTGATTTTATATGAAGCGTATGGCCGAATTTTCTAAGGTGTCTTACAATCAATTCCATGATGATTGGCTTGACACTTTTGATGCCCTAAAGGACGAGACTGATAACGATAAGCTTGAGAAGCATCTTCGCAATATCTACAATGGTATCAAGCTACCTAAGCGTGCCACAGCACAGTCAGCGGCTTATGATTTCTTCTCCCCTATGAGTTTCGTTCTTGAACCAAATGATTCAATTACTATCCCGACTGGTATTTGTTGTGAAATGTATGACGGATGGGCTTTAATGATTCATCCGCGTAGTGGGCTTGGGTTTAAGTATGGACTTGGACTTGCAAACCATACGGCAATTATCGATGGTGACTACATTGATTCCGATAATGGCGGTCATATTTTTATTAAACTAACAAATTGTAGTTGTTTGGCAAAAGAGCTGCGCATTGATAAGGGCAGTGGCTTTGCACAAGGTATGTTTGTGCCATTTGGTATTACGCTTGACGATAACACTACGGCTATGCGTAATGGAGGATTAGGAAGCACAGACAATGCAAAGTAACGATGAAGAGATATGGTTGCCTTGTAATGGATATGAATATAGGTATATGGTAAGTAATTATGGTAGAGTAAAAAGTCTTCCATATACCTATCGTTATCCAAGCGGCAAAGAAAGACATATGAAAGAACGAATAAAAAAACAATGTGAGACAGGAAGAAGAAGGGGCGAGAAACAGGGCTATCTTTGCACAAGGATGGTTGATGAAAATGGGCATAATACAGCTAGAGAAGTACATATTTTAGTCGCTAGAACATTTATTCCCAACCCAAACAATTATCCAACTGTCAACCATAAAGACGGTAATAAGCATAATAATCGTGTAGATAATTTAGAATGGGTTACTTATTCAGAAAACAATCAGCACGCTTATGATACTGGATTAAAAAGAGACAACCAAATTGTCTTTAGGCTAAAAAATAATTTGCTAACAGATATATTTGTGTCATTTAATAAAGCCGCCATAGAAACTGGATATAGCAAAAATAAATTATATATGTTTTGCGATAAAGGCATATTGGATGATGATGGTTATAGGTGGTGTAGGTATATGCCAAATACATATGCTTTAACTTGTCTGGGGTCAACAGATGCAAAGTAAGTATACATGTGATGTATGCAAGCATTATCTTGGTTGGAATGACTGGGCGATTCCCTGTGAAGTCAAGTATGATGACATTGATAAAGATTTAAATGCATGTGAATGTTTTAGACCAACAGGAAAGGCGCGTTGTATGTTTCGCAAAGTACCTATTAATAAAAATGGATTGAATGCAAATATAAAAGCGCATATTCTCTCCGATGATGAAATGAATAGACTCGGGTTTTATGACTTAGGTGCTTCATCATGGTATCTATGCAAGCATGTACATAAATATCCGACAATAACATTCAATGTCACAATTCCAAAAGATAAGCCAGAAGATTTAAAAATTGACGTATTGGACGAAGAGTTTCTTCAGCCATATGATTATCAGAGTATGCTTGAGCGTAATCCAAAGTTTGCACCAGCTCTTGAGGTTAAAGAATCTGTGGATATGTTTATGATGTATCTTATTGGCAACGGTGTATTAAGCGGATGGTCTATCGGTGATTATCTGTAGGGGGTGGTTTAATGAGTGGTTATTTAGTTAATCATTATAAATCTGTATATCGTATTTTACCTGTTATCAATAATGCAACAAATGATTTCTGTCGTGATTGCAATGGTAAGATTGACGAAGATAATGTGTATATTCCATGCTATTACAATTCAAGAATTTGGCATTATGGTAGGTCTAAGCTTATTGCTTATATTCCATCTGTTCAACGTGGTCATAACGTAGTTAAAGCCCTCAAGAAAAATGGCGTAAATGTTTTTGACTGTGATGAATCAGATGGAGAGGTAGTATTTAAGTTTAACGCTTCTGATATGGATCAAGTTGCTTCTTTAATGAAGCCTAAGACTAGTGGTGCGAAAACTAGCCCATTCTCGTCAAAGAACCTACCAAAAGCGCAGGTAGATATACCCGAAAATGAGCTTGCTCGTTATAAAAGTCTAGTTTCAAAGCTTGGGACTAGTGGAATGACTGTAATCAGGACTGCGAATAAAAACTTCCTAGATGAAGTTTTAGCTAAGAAGCTTCGTCCAAAAGGGAAGCGCAAGCCGTTTGATTACAAATCTGATATGAAGGCCATGTGTCTTTCTAGAGACACTAAATCTTACATATATACTAAGGGTCTTTGGGAAGACTATCTAAAGTTTTTAGATATTGCCATTGATACCTATCTAAACAAATAAATATATATGCTATAATAGTGCCAAAAGATATACAAAAATGTTAGTCTTTTGGCACTTCATATAAAGTTCTAGGAGGATATATGAACGACCTTTCTATAGAGATTCTTAAGCGTCCTACTGATGAAGATTGGATGCTCGCAAAGACATGTACCCTAGTTACTGTCGATAAGAAGAGTACAAAGCCGCCTACAATGGAATGGAAGAAGAAGTTGCTTGCTGCCCAGCATAGCCCAATTCGCACACTAGAGTTTTGTTTTAGGCTGAATAACATTCCTTCGTGGGTAGCAACACATTTAGTACGCCATATTCATGCAACACCATTTGTAAAGACGCAGCGCAATGATCGTCAAGACAATTACGATCGTAATGCCGCACGTCAAGATACGCCAGTTTCGATGTGCTGGTATATGAACGCAGAAGAGCTTATGACAATTGCGCATAAGCGTCTATGTACACAGGCTTCTTCTGAGACACGTCAAGTAGTACAGGCTATTTGCGATGAGGTTGTTAAAGTTAATCCAGAGTTTGAGGGACTACTAGTGCCTAACTGCTATTATCGTGGCGGTATTTGCACCGAGTTCAATCCATGTGGACTAAATAAGACATATAAGGAGCGTGTATAGCATGGCAGTAATCAGTTATAACGAGAGCAAGAGCGGCAACAATTCTCTTATTGTTCATGGCAATGACGAAGAGCTTAATAGGGTCGCTGAGTTTGTAAACGATATGTATGGTAAGGTAAACAATCCTGATAATGATAAAGATATGGTAAATCACCCGTCTCACTACGAGCATGGCATTGAATGCATTGATGAAATGATTCTTCTATTTGGCGTTATGGAAACGATGTCCTTCTGTAAGCTCAACTCACATAAATATCGCAAGCGTGCGCTTGACAAAGGCGGCAGAGAAGATATTGATAAGTCGGATTGGTATATGAAAGAGTATGCTTATCTTGATTCGAAATCAGACTTTGAAGTAAAAGAGGAAATTTACAAAAAGTATAATCTAAATAACAACTAAATATATATGTTGTGGGGCTTGTTATAGCCCCATTTTGGGTTAGAGATATTAATAGTTAGGATTTATTTTGGAAGATGAAGATATACAGAATGAAGACAAAAGCTATTGCGTATATGTGCATACAAATAAAACAAATGGTAAGAAATACGTAGGACAGACGTGCCAATATCCTCCTGAAAAAAGGTGGGGAGTAAATGGTGTCGGGTATAAGCATAATGAATATTTTTATAGATCAATAAAGAAATATGGATGGGATAATTTTAAACATGAAATTATAGATAAAAATTCAACATTAGAAGAAGCAGATGAATTAGAAGAATTTCTTATTAATAAATTTGATACTCTTAATAGAAAGAATGGATATAATTTTAGGCACGGTGGCAGTAAGGGCAAACATTCAGACGAAACAAAAGCAAAGCTTAAAAAGTCGTGGGAACATAGGGATAGAGTTATGCCAGAACAAACAAAAAACGCATTAATAAAGGCGAATACTGGCAGACACGTATCAGATGAAACTAAGAAAAAGATAAGCGAAGCACAAAAAGGAAAACCAAGATATTATATTAGAGGTAAAAACAATCCGAATTACGGAAAGAAATATACAAAAGAAGAACGGAAGCAAATGAGCGAAAAATTAAAAGGAGAAAAGAATCCTAATTACGGTAAACATTTTTCAAAAGAACACAAAAGAAAATTAAGCGAATCAAATATTGGACATTATGCTTTAAGTGGTTCTGAAAGCCCAGTAGCAAGAAGAGTTGCACAATATACAAAAGAAAATAAGTTTATAAAAATATGGGGCTGTATGGCAGACGCTTCAAAAAGATTAAAAATTAATCCATCGCATATGTCTGCATGTTGTCGCGGAAAAAGAAAGAGCGCGGGAGGGTTTATATGGAAATATGTTGATGAAAACTAAAGAATATTTTTTTGCTTAATTTCTTTTGAGAACTTATCTTTTGTAGTTTGCGCAAAATTAATATAATATTAAAATTATAATTAATATAAATACAACTAGAGGTGAACAAATGTGGGCAAAGATCTTAAAGGGAAGCCCCTTGGCAGAGGTCTATCGCAGCGTAAAGATGGAAGATATGAAGCGAGAGCAATGATAAACGGTGTTAAGATTTGTATCTATAATATGAATTTAACACAATTAAAAAAAGAATTTGAAATTGAAAAGGCCAAAGTATTAAGAAACGAAAAAAATATTAGGCCAAACCTTACATTAAAAGAATGGTTTTCAGAATGGTTTAGCGAACACAAATCACAAGCATTAAAATCAGAAGTGTCTAGAAAAGCATATCATAGAAAAGTAAACAACACATATATAACAGAGATTGGTGATAAAAAATTAGAAACACTTACACATATGAACATACAAAATACTACTAATGACCTTGTAACAAAGTTTAAATCTAGAACCGTTAGAGAAGCACTTGGTGTTTTAAGGGAATGTCTAGATATTGCAGTTATAAATTCATTAATAAAATCAAACCCATGTGTAAATATAGCTATAAAAGAAGAAAATGAAGCAATGCAAGAAAGAAGGGTTCTCAGTTCGCGCGAAATAAAAATATTTTTAGATGAAGTACAACATGAATATTATAATGAACTATACCAAATAATGTTGCTCACTGGCGTAAGGATAGGAGAACTTGGTGGATTGCAGTGGCAAGATATAGATTTTCAATCAAAGTTTATAAGGATACAACGAAGTTTAACGATAGGCTATGTAGAGGGCAAAAAAATAGAATATCTAACCAGTCCTAAAACAAGTAATAGCTACAGAAGCATACCGTTCTTTGGCAATGTTGGAGAGCTTCTTAAATCATGGAAGATAAAACAAGATGAATATAAGAAAAAACTCGGAAGTAGATGGAGACTTAAAGAAGATCTTGGAGATTTAGTATTTACAACCACGCTTGGATCACCAGTGACGAGATACGCCTTATCACATAATATAGAAAAGGTATTAAAAAATATTAATGAAAAAGAAAAATATAATGCGTCTATTGAAGGACGTGAGCCACAATTGGTTAAGCATATTTATCCACACGCATTTAGGCATACTTTTGCTACAAGATGCTTTGAGAAAAAAATAGATCCAGTAATAATACAAAGAATTATGGGTCATGCAGATTATTCGGTCACTCTTAAATATACCCACTTGTTAGAGACAAAACTGAATGAAGAAGTGGCAAAAGCAGAAGACTTCCTATTATAATGGGAGTCTTTTTTTTGTATTCATTATTTGCGTATTTGCGTAGAGATTCAATTTGCGTAGAAATTTAAGCAAATTTATTTTCTACGTTTTAAAGCAGTTGCGTATCGTTTGCGTAAAATTTCTAAACAAGCTTGCAAACGCTATGTAAATAAAGTAATATATATAAGGGCTTTGCATTTGGAGTTCTAGGAGATAACAACGAGTAAGTAATTATGACTCCTTGATAGATAAGGGTTTGAAGATTTCCTATATTTGCTTAAATTAAGCAATACCTTATATTAATGTTGTATGTATTTGAGTCAAATTTGCTTATAGACTTGCTTAAACACTATCGTCCATTTCCTTCAGCGAAGTCTACGCAACTAGGCTCAAACATACAATACCTTACATTCACTGAGGTTCTTAATTGAACCTCTTTTTTTATATACTATAATTAATATCTAAAAGGAGTTGTTCACAATGGCATTACAACAAGATTCAATAATAAAGATTCTGGCTAGATTAGAAAGTGTTCAAAAGGAAATACAATCTATTCGCAGTGATTTAAAATACATTATTGAAAAAGAAGATAATCAAAAATCGTAAAAAAAAGGGAAACAGAAATTAATCTGTTTCCCTGAATTATTTAAACACCGATTACGTAACGAAGAACCATGTTTCTGTTGTCAACTGTTTGACCATGAAGAGAAAAGGCCGAGTTGTTATTTACAGCATTGCCATTTATCTCATTATTATTAATATAAAGATACTTCTTGTAGAACTTTCCACCGCGCTCAAGTATGAATGAGAACCCGCCACCGTTATCATTTGCTACGGCGTATTTAGGAATAAAGAAAGAGTTCCAGCTAGAATTAACAGGAGATGTATTGGCAACGTCATATGCACTGAATATTAGAGAAATGCCATGAGGTTGTGCAGACACATTGCCAGAAAGGGTAATAGTAGCGTCCTCTTTTACGTATGAAGCACCGCTCCATAACACCTTATTTTCTCCATAATTAGAACCAGTAAGCCCGCCAGTTTTACTCCAAATACGAACAGAGTTACCGTATAGATTGGTTGTTCCGTTAGACTTTTGATAGTTATCATATCCAATTGCCGTATTGCCAGCAGCAGACACGGGGACGAATACATTCTTCAAAGTTCCGTCTGATGTCTTGCCTTGTATAGCAGCTTCTACACCCATATTAATGTCTTTGCTTGTTGTGACATTTCCTGTGAGTGTGCCGCCGCTTAAAGGCAGATAACTGTGAGTGTGGTTTTTAGCAGCATATCCAGAGTGCGTATGATTCTTCGCGGCATAAGTGTTTGACAAAGATTCATGAATTGTGTCCATAGCATCTAGATCGTCAGTTAGACACCGGCTGGTATCATTGCCCCTCCAAATCTCATTGGTTGACATTGTGCCAATAAAAGATTGTTCTGATGTTTCAGCCATAATGTTCTCCTTAGAACGTAGCCTAACTTATGTCATGCATATTATACCACATTATGAGCTTCGCCGTTTTCGTCATATGCGGTAATCAATACATAGTGCTTGACACCCTGTGCGTCATAAACAGTAACAAGTCCAACATGTTTTACGCCATTTGAATCATACATAGTGATAACGCCAGATTGCACCTTAATAGATACGGAAGCTTCAGTTTCTTTGTATCCACCATACCACTCATGTACTTCTTTGAGAGTATATGTAGCAGTACCGCCCTTGGCACCAGTAATAGAAGATGGCGTAACTGTATAACTTGTATTTGAACCGCTATATAATTTAGTGCTACCTTGCCATAATTCAAAATGGTCAAAGTTTGCGTTACCTTGTGTTTCGCTCTTACTCCAAGACAGCTCTACAGTTTCACCATAATGCACAGTTGTTTTTGGCGCTGAGAAACTTGGATTACCATGAGCGCGATACGGACGAGCTGGAATCGTAACTGTTACATTTACCTCGCCACTATGAGGAGCAGCGCCATATCCGTTTACTGTTTCTCCCCAGTACTTAGTCCAACAAGTTACGTCTTTAGCGTTTTGTCCACGAGATACTTCCCATTTGCTATCAATATTGCCAACCCATGAGTTGTAATTGAACACATCAGTTACATCAGTCCATTGACTGGATCCATTTTGTCCCGATTGAACATGAACGCCATATTGAGCGATGGTATAATTGCCAACAGATGATACGCATCCTTTTACATGTACATAACATGTATTATCATCTTTATTTGTTACTTCAGCCCATACATATGCTTGGCTTTTGCCAGTACCGCCATTAACTGCGGCTGTACATTCGCCACCGTATTTTTCAACAGCCATCTATATCACCACCTAAGAAAGCAACTGGATATAGATTGTATTTGGAGTTCCAGTGTCCTCAGCCTTATCGGTTCCCCATGTGATACCCAGATTATTCAATGCAGTAGCAGCATCAGAAGCGCCAGTGCCACCATGCTCGATAGCAAGAGTGTCACTTGTAATATCATTAGCACTATGCTTGTGTGAACTTGCAGCGGCCCCGATATTGGCAGGTGTGATACCAAGATTCGTTCTTGCATTGGCAGCTGTCTTGGCACCAGTGCCGCCACTCGATACGGGAATGACACCAGTATCATCTGCTACGCTAAACAGCTTCTTAGCATCTGCAAGTGTTGTGCATCCAGTACCACCATTAGCAATAGGCAGAGCGCCACGTGTATTGCCAAGGCCAAGATTATTTCTGGCTTCTTCAACAGTTGTGCCGCCAGTGCCACCAGAAGTCACAGGAATAGTACCATATAGGCCATTAGCATTAGGCTGAACCATATCATCAACAATCCAATATTGACCGTCATATATAAGTCTTACTGGCTTGCCGTTTGTAAGGAAATCTTCACTTGGCAACTGAATAGTAGATTTAGGAGAGCTAGAAATACGCATTCTAATATTCTTCGCATCAAGACCATTGACACTTAATGTTGGCGCAGTAGTAGTGCTGGTAGTATGCGGCACCATGACAAAGTTAGCGCCAACGACAAGAGTATCAATTGCCTTAACGGTAGCAGTATATGCGGCACCAGTGCCAGCACTTGTAATACCTACAACGCGCTGTCTACCAGCTTCGTCATACACCTCAAGACCGCTAAGGGATTTCATTATCTTATTTCCATCCATATTTTAAACAGCCCTCCTTACTAAATTAACAGTGATATTGCCATTGCCGTCATTTACAAGTTCAATATCATAGTCTTCATTAATCATAATTCTTATATTCTGTTGTATCTTTGCTTCTGTATTGGGAGCGACATCAAGAAGTTTATTATATATTGCAGTAGTATCGGCATCAATTTTGCGCAATTTTCCCCTTACTGCTGGATTACCATCGGCATCATTCTCACCTAAAGCGAAAACCATATCCCGCTTTTCACTGGCAATATACTTTAAAGCATCTTGTTCAATTTTGTTGATTGCATTGACAGCTTCGGGAGTGATTTTTTCAATCTCATTAACAGCATCAGTTTTAATTTTTTTAACCTGTGTGTCTGCGTCCCACATTATCTTGTTTACATCGCTGATTACTTCCTCTGTCAACATCTGCTCGGTGATGCGCTCGATAGTTTCAACATGATAAGCAGTTGACATATCATCGCACCTCCTTTATGATTGGTTTACGAGAATGGCAAGATTTGCATTGCCGCTTCCATCGTTAACAGTCTTAAGATACACGCCGTTCTTTGTGATGAGCGTGTTTATGTTTGTCTCAATAGTCTGCTGAGTCTTATTTGCAACAGAAACGGCATCATCATATGTCTTCTGAGTATTATTCTTAATCTCAGTGGCGGTATTAACAAGACCGTTGCCAGTAGTGATAAAGCCTTCTTTGGCTTCATCAACAGTGCTAACGGCGTTTGTCTTAGTCTGCGTTATGGTATTTACAGCAGTATCTCTTGTATCTGTGACAGTAGCTATAGACTCTGTTTTAACGTTATTAATCTCGTTAATGGCATTTGTTCTAGCCGTCTCGGTGCTAGATTCAATTTCTTTTTTAATCATCTCGGCAGTAATGCGAGTAATATTCTCAACGTAGAGATAATCGCTTGGCTTTGCACGTTTACGAACAGGGATCTCACTATATAGAATTGTTTTCTGAGAAGACGAATCATCTGCGTCAGTTAAATATACATAAACAAGTAGAGGATAAGGCTCCTGCAATAGAATATTAGGAATGTCGGCAATAATGATATCTCCTGCGTGCATTGTTGCCACGCTGTCATCTTGAACGGCTACATCATCGCCACTATATTTTACAGTAGAGCGAACAACCAACGCTTCTTTTCTACTTGAATTAGAGAAATGTACTTCAGGTGGATTCTGAAGATATCTTTCATCGCATCCATTAAGGTCGATAACTATCTTCTGGTCTATGTCCCATTGATAGAATCTATTAATTGTGTCTCCGTTAAGATTTAAACAAGGCACTTCGTACATAGACATACCTCCTTGGTCATTAGAGTTTATAAATATGGTTAATATTGTAACATAAAATGTGTTTTCTAATATTCAAAATTGTAGAACTTTTAATTTATATATAAATAAATTTATATGCACCATTGAAAAAATCCCACGCAAGTTATATACTCATTTCGAGTTAAATTGCGTGGGATTTTTTCAATGAAAGGACTTAAAAAATGAAACTTATCGACATCTATGAACAGCATTATCTACCCGAGAAAACACAGAAGAGGGCGGCATCTACTGTAGCTGGATACGACTCATCAATGCGTCTTCATGTACTTCCGCGATGGGGCGAATGTGAGATTGAAGATATCTGCCCTGATGATTTGCAGGAGTGGGTAGACTCATTTGAAAAAGCTGGCGCAGGAGAGAAAGCGTTTAAATGTATTCGCCAAATCATCCGTTGGTGGATTCGCAAGAAGCGCCTACACATTATCGATCCAACCGCATACATAGAAGTAAACCACCCCAAACCTTATCGTCCAGATGTTTTAGACGCACAAGAGGTATCAGAGATGCTTCGCGGCATGTGGGGTCATTGGGCTGAAGCTGTAACTATCTGCGCTGTAACTCTTGGTTTGCGCCGTGGTGAAGCTTGTGCTCTTGAATGGTCTGATATCAATCTTAAGACTGGCGAGGTGCGTATCAGCAAGTCGCGCCAATATGTGAACGGTCAAATCATCACAGTAAAAACTAAGACAGAGAAGTCTACTAGGTCTTGCTATCTACCTAAGTTTGCACGTCAGCGCCTAAAGCAGATTAAGGGGCATGGGCTTCTTATTGGCGATGTTTCTCCCGATAAAGCGGCTCGTGCTATCAAGTCACAGTGTAAGAAGATGGGTGTACCATATGTATCTATGACTAACATGCGTCATACGTGGGCTACCCTTGCAATTGAAGCAGGCGTTGGCATCGAAACTGTTGCCATGATGCTTGGTCATACAGAGATTAGCACAGCATATAATCACTATATTGTTCCTCGCAAAACCATTTGCCAAGAAGCTCAGGCGGCTGTTGAGAAGCTGATATTCGACAAAGCAAGGAAGTCTAAAATAATGGCTATAAGCTAACTGGGGATTCCGTATCCCAA
>ERZ1034871.306-NODE-306-length-29617-cov-27.202828_pt1 | contig 29617 bp, 43 predicted proteins | sample MGYA00520631_ERZ1034871 | MGnify/ENA primary metagenome ERZ1034871 (study PRJEB33766, sample SAMN09781721) | gut metagenome | biome: gut microbiome | host: Homo sapiens | place: Madagascar | study: EMG produced TPA metagenomics assembly of the PRJNA485056 data...
CCAATGGGGTTCTGGGTCTGTCGGCCCATCGAGTTATACAAGCTGCTGCTCATCGTTTAGCTCTCCTTTTCCGATTCTGGTGCTTCCTGCTTCTCCAATGCCGCCAGCTTTGCCGCCAGTGCGTCAAACTCCTTGCGGGTGACATACTCCCCGCCTGCGGCTTGCGTGGCTGCAATCGACGCTTTAGGGCCGCTGGTGCGTTCCTTGTAGTCGTAGATGCGGAGCGGGAACGGCCTGCCGTCCTGCCCAACTTCTTTGATGTAAAAGGTATCGGAATCGGCATCCAGCAAAAGCACCCGGCTCCCGTTGGCGACCAGATAGCCCCGGGCCGCTGCTTCGCCTTGCACCCAGATAAAGCCGCTGTCAGTCGGTGCGGCCTGTCCCTGCATTGTCGGCATCATGACAGGCTGAGGTTGAAATTGTGCAGCTCGAAGCGTTTCAAGCTGCCCCTGCGGCTGTTGCGGGTAATACACTTGCGGGTACCCGTTATAGATCGGCATCGTTTACTCCTCCTTGTACCAGTAGTAGATCGGGCATTCTGCGCCGCTGTCCCAGCTGTCCCACCATTCGCCGTCGATGACGGTCAGGACGTGGCCGGAGCAGCCAAGAACGTAGATCCCGCGCGGGTACTCCCTTGCAAAATCCTCCACGGTGTAGCAAGTGTAGCAGTCCATTTCCACAAGGCGACGGTGGAAGCCTAGCTTCTGGAGGTACGCGCCCCATGTGCGGTTGGCACTTGGCATATCGCCAAGAACGTAACCGATGGCCGCCAATGCAATGTAGGTTTTCTCCCAGCTTTGATCAGTGGCAGCCGCCACTGCACGCACGGCACAATCTCCAACGCTGCTCCCGCGCGGGTTTGGGTTAAATTTATGCCACATGGGGACCGCCCTCCTTTGCTCCCAGTGTACCGACTTAAACCTCTGGGAGAGACAACGAACGCACAACGAAGGACAAAAAAGAAAAGCGCCCACACGGCACAAAGCCGCGTGAGCGATTAATTTTAGCTATTTCAAGTCAAAAACTTCGATTTCAATATTACCTAAGAGCTGCGAATACTTGCCAAGCTCTTCCCCTGCATTGTCAATTAACTTTTTCTTGTCATATCTCTTCAAAAATTCATCTACCGCAGCTTTTAAGACAGCATTCGGAGTTGTGCCAGCCTCTGCGCACGCCGCCTTAAACTTTTCCGCGTAGTCCTTTTTTACGCGGCAGGCCAAGCTTGTCATATTTTCTTTATCCCATTTGGCATTGGATGCCTTTTTCTTTTCAGAAATCATAAAGATGCCTCCCGTTTCATTTGCCTTAGTATAGCAAAAAACAGCACTGTTTACAATGCCAAATATGTACAAGATGGCACTATAAACATTGTCGAAAATGTCAATTTACATACACTATAAACAGTGCTATATTATAATCACAGCAAGGAAAACAAAATATTGGAGGAAATAAGAATGGAAACGATGGACTTTCTGAAAGGCGCACTTCTGGTTTGCAAAAAAATGTTTGGTGATGAGTTCGAGAACCTTTCCAATGAAGAAAAGCGGGCAGTCGTTATGAAGGTGCTGAACGACACCTTAAATCAAAACCCGATCCTCATGCAGGCAATGGGCGCAGCAATGCAAAAAGAGTTTTGCGCATAAACAACAAAACCCCCGATGCTCCAAAAACGGAACACCGGGGGTTTGCTTTACTCAAAAACTTTTGCAATGCCTTTCAGCCGGTAGCCTACCGCCTGCCGGGAGTAGTGGGTGCGTGCTGCAATGTCCGGCAGCGGAAGCCGCTCAACGTACCGCAAAAGAGCTATCTTTCGGTCTACCCTCCCAAGCGGTGCGCTTTTGATGGCGGCGGTCATCTGCTGTCGGTCAAGTCCTTGCAGCGCAGCGGGCAGCACTACGCGAGCCGCCGCCACAGGCAGCACCGAGCCAGAAAGGCTGCGGCAGCTGTCCGGCGTTGCGCACCATATTGACAAGCACGGCAAACTGGTGACAAAACGTCACCAGTTTGTTGACATTGCCGAGATGGTATGTTTTCGTGAGGTCAAGAAAACGTCTGTGTGCGTATGTAGTGCTTGCCATGATATCCTCCTTACTGCTTTTCCAATGCCGCTTTCATGCGGTCAAAGAAAAATTGAATCACCACCCCGATGGTCTCATCGGTGATGGCCCACGAGATAAATTTTCCGTACTTGCTGGCGGACAGGGCCGCACGGAGCATCTGGGCCACCCAGGCTTTGCGTTCCGCGCCTTTCTTGGTGCCCTGGATGTCCTTTTCTGCCTGCTCGATGAGCTGGAGCACGGTGGGCTTGACCGCCGCGCCATACCCCAGCCGGATGCAGCCCAGGGCGTAAAAGATGAAGCCGCCCAGCATAAGCGCCAAGGCCACCGGGCCCGGGACGGCGTTCAGGATTTTTGCTGCTGCGTCCATGCGTTTTCTCTCCTCTCATACAAAAATTTATCGATTTCCTCCGCACTCTGCTCCATTGCTTTAATATTATCACCTGACAACTGAGCGCCTAAAACGGCGCGGTTGGAACGCAAAAGGATGGTGATGGCGTTTTCCAGCGCCCCAAAATGCTCCAGATCGCGGCCCAGAGCGGCAGAGTGGTTAGAGTAGCCCGTCTCAAGCACTCCCACGCGCCTGTCCAGCTCATCCAGCCGCTTGTCCTGTGCATCGTTGGGAGCCTGTGCCTTTTTGATGTACTTGTGGATGATGTCCAGCACCTTGTCCAGCGTAATCGCTGCCGCGCACGCACTGCCCAAGATGCCCACAATCCAAATCAACGCCTCTTTTTCAGTCATGTGCCCTCCCTGAGCCGCGTCAGGCCCTTCTTGCGGATGATGCGGGGGTAGTTGATCTCGGTCACGTCGAGGTCAACGTTGCCGGAGATGCCCGGCACAGATCCCTTGCTGGTGTGCTGGTGGGCGTGGTAGATGTAATCCACTTTGGGCGTTTCGCCCGTGTAGTCGGCCAGCCAGACGTCCCAGCGGCCTGCCAGGCGCTGCATGTCCAACTCATAGCTGTAACCCGTGTAGGTGTACAGCTGGGCATAAAAGCCCATGGTTTCCACCTTTTCCAGCGCATACGCCACCACGTTGGTGAGGTCAAGCGTGGAGAGCTTTTTGAGTTTGTTTTCTTCCACGTCCACGCACACGGGCATGGTGAGCTCTTTGCCCCGCACCGCTTCCCGCACAAGGGCCAGCTCTGCATCTGCCATAGCCTCGCTGGTGGCGTAAGTGTAGTAGTAGACGCCCACGTCCAGCCCAGCGGCCCTGGCGCCGCGGTAGTTGCGCTCAAAGGTCGGGTCGATGTACAGACCGTCTGCCCGCTTGCTTAGCTTCGGATTTGTGGAGACCGTCTTGAGCATGACGCCCTTGTAGCCAGCCGCTTTGACCTTGCGCCAGCCATCGAGGGTGATTTTGCCCTGGTACCGGCTCACGTCAATGTAGCGGTAGGGTGGCGCACCCTCCCAGCCGGGGGGAGCGGCGCTCTGGGTGTCCACAGTGGACACGGGGGCAGGATCTGCGGTGGAGTTGTCTGCCGCTTCCTTTGCGTGGGCAAGGGCGGAAAAGAGGCGGGAGAGGAAGTTTAGGAGGTTCATGTGGTCACGTCCTTTCGATTTTAGTAAGATAAAGCCATCTTTAGTTAATAAGTCGGACTTTAATCAATTCTAGCATTTTAGCTAAGTGTATTATTTAAGCTGGTTTCCGTTATAGCTTATTAAGAGATTAGCAGTAGCTTCAGCAGTTGCAGCTGTTCCGATAAGCTTATCGTTTGCCATAGAAAATGTTACGCTCGTGAATGTATTAAGAATGACATTTAGATTGTTATATGTTATGACACCGATTAGCATTTCAGGCGATATTCTTGATTTAATGATGACAAAGGCAGAAGCGCCCACACTGCTCCCTAAAGTGCATACGGTACCGGTTCCGGTAACATCTTTAATTAACGGCTGGAAACCTGATACAGGATAGATGTCAGAGATTGCCACAGTGTTGAGGGAGCTATCATTGCAAGAAATACAGTTATTATTTGACCCTGTAATTGCGCTTGAATTAGTAGTGCGATTTAGTGCAGCAAAGCTGCTAATAGTAACATTAGAGTTATCGCCAATAAAGTTTATGAACGCATTGTTGCCGATAAGATTAAAGCCATAAATGCCAATGTGTGAGTTAGAATCAATTTCAACCGAGCAATTGGTTATTGCTTCACTACCGCAATTATACAAGCTAATATTTGCTCCTGAATTGAATTTATAGGCCACGTTGCATTTATCACAAGCACATCCAATCATCGCAGAATAAACGATGGATAAATCAGACGCAAGTTTGCCAATGTAATAGCCAGTCGTACAGGTGTCGGCGTAGCAATTTGTGATAACAGTGCTGGTATAAAATCGCTGAAGTTTGAATGCTATTTCAGTGATGTTACTACAATGAATTGATTCTAGAACAAGTAAATATCCTCCGTTTAATTCAATGCCATTTAAGCTATTACAGATAGTTAGATTTTTGAATTTAGAATAAGGCGCATAAAGCCCGTGAGTAAGAATAGCACTAGTTGCGGAGTTGACCAGCTTCATGTCATGAATGTTAATACCACCGCCGTAGATATCAAAGCCGCTTTCGGTATTATTAAAGTTAAGCAATGTACTTTCGCCGTCACCATAAAATTCAATGCCGTTATAAAGAGTTTCGGAACTGGTGGTTACTGTATTCGTTGTGGTTACTTTAATCGGATGCTCGATTAAATAATTACCAGCTGGAATATAAATTTTATACCCGTCAGCAGTAGTGTCATCGCCGAAATGGGTTGTTGCTTTAATAAGTGATTGTGCATAGTGAATGGCGTAATTAAAAGCAGTTGACGAATCTGTTTTGCCAGTCGGGTCTGCACCGCAGTTAAGAACATTTATTGTTTTTGTATACTGCGCAATAGGAGAAAATCTTGAAATTGACACGGTTTCTGGGTCAACTACGGGCGCTGTCAACCCCAAAAAAGATACATAGCAGTGTGTAGCGTTTTCAGGTATGGTGATAATGCTAGTTGGTGTTTCTTGCCACACAGTTTGAATGTAGTTATTCCCATTAAAGAAGTCAAAGTGAGTAGAATAATTTTCAGAAGTTGAACACGCATTTATATACTTGTACCCATCGCATACAATAGCTTTATATGACAAAGTACTATCTTGCCGATTTTGAAATACGCCGTTGACAAAGCCCTTTTGCTGCTTATAGTTGTTAGTTGGCAATTCGTTTTTATTGCAGTGAACGCTGATGCTGTTAAAAATATTTTTTTCATCATCGCTATTGCCGTATTGAATTGCAATAGCGCAATTATCACCAGTGTTAATAGTGAAACTCTCACTTTCGACATCAATTCTCTCGGTTGTTTTTGCGCCATACCTGATAACGTCATTTAGAAGTGCAACAGCAAAGAAAGTACTTTTCGGTTTGATGATGTGATAATCAGTGTTAGGCATACAAGGGAAAATGGCTGTTAAGTGCCCAGCAACTAAATCAAGTTTATTTTGTATAATGCCTGTATCCGGTAAGTTAATTCCATTTACATTTGAGGTTGAGGTGATGTTGGGAAAATCTTCCTTTAGCTGCTTCACACTCCCATCAAGCTCCGTATAGCTCTCCGGGATGCTTTCGAGTGCGGCTGCGGCTTTGGCGTCGATGTCTTTAGACAGCTGCTCTTTAGTGGCTGCGGCAGTTGCCTCCATATCTGCTTTTGCATTCTCGGAAATCTGCCCACAATACTCCAGGCCGCTTGCAATGCTTTCCGTGATGTCTCTTCCGTGTATAGCAGTTCTGATTTTTTCGCAAATTTCAGTAAGATTCAACGCCATAAATTTTCTCCTTACTTCAAATCTTCCTCTTCGTCCAGGATCAAGCTGGCGGGAGTAGAGTCGTTAAAGCTCATGACGGCGGAGTGCGCCATATCAAAAGCGGTGGTGGCTTTGCGGGCGCTGAGGGCCTGCAGGTCAGAGATGGAAGAGAAGTCAATCCCAAAGGTGAATTTTTTCTCGTCCGGCTTATCCAGCGGCTCCACAAGCTTGGTGCAGGTCAGAGACGTATGCACGCCGTGGGGCTCGGAGATGATGTCCGCGTTCTTCATAAAATGCAGGTGCTCGGTATCCACTCCCGCGTCTTTCAGGTCTACGGCAGAGATGGTCATGCCATCCAGATACCGCAGATTTTTTGCAAGCTCTTTCTGAGCCGCTTTCAAAAGGGTCTCTGTGGTAGAGGATGTGCCCTCGATCACGATGACCCGTGTGATGATGCCATAGTACTTTTGTGCGTAGTAGTCGTTGGCCGTGGCCGTGAGGGTCTTGGTGCTCTTCCACACCCAGAAGCCGCTTGTGCGGTAGCCCACCGCGATGACGCGGGTGACGATGTTTTCTGCCTTGACATAGCTGTCCAGATCCAGAAGATTCTCGCCAAACTCGATTTTCTGCCCGGTTTTTTCGGTGACATTGGACACATAATCCAGATACCGCAGGGTGATGGTGGTATTGACAAGCTTCCGCTTCTCTCTCCGCACGATAAAGTGCCCGCCGTAGGTGTCCGTGAGCTCGGACTGCAGGATATCCCAGGTAACGCCAAAGTTTTTGCCGTCGCCAAAGGTATACAAGTTGTACTCTTTTTTCAGCACATAGCCCACGCCGGTGGTGGTGGTCGTTGCCCCGGTTACAGCGTTTTTGTCTTTGATGGTCACGGTCACGCTGCCATCATCCGCCAAAGTTACGGTATAGGTGCCGCTTTCGGTGTCGGTGGGCTCAAACATGGCCCGCTTTGTGCTGCCGTAGCTGCCGGACGTGACCACTTTGATATTGGCCACATAGGTCTTTTTTGAGCTATCACTGTACACGACGCCTGCGCTGACGGTATACAGAGTGTCGGACGTCTTTGTAATCGCCGTTGCGGCATCCTGAGCTTGACCCCATACATAATCCGTACCGCCGACGTAGTGGGTGGAGCCCACTTCCCAGCTGGACGGGTCATCATCGGTCTTAGCCAGCCCTCTGCCGCTCTGATCGTGGTAGGTATACCAGCGGTCTACATGGCCGTCATCGTCCTCGTCTCTGTGGCTCTGGACGGTGCAGCCTGTGGCATAAAGCACCATCTGATAGCCGCCCGCGTCCACCTTGCCACGGTAAAAGGCCTTGTAGCCCTCCGTCTGGCCGTTGTGGTTGTCCAGCACCTTGCCCAGAAACTCCGAAATGGTGATCCACTCGTACTTGTACGGGGTCATGGAGCTGTCGTTGAGGTAGGCAAGCTCGCCCTCGCAGTAGATTTTCTGGTTGAGGTAGAAATCCATGTCGTGGCTCATGACACGGCCCTGCCAGATGGTCTCACCATCCTGCTCCACTTCCACGATGGCTTTCAGCTTCTGCAAAGCAGAGTGGGCGATATTGCCCAGCGGCACGGTTGCCTCAAAGCTGCCCGCTTTGCTGTCTTCCCGGGTGAGCACCGGGTCCAGCAGGATTTTGGTGTCATCCTCTGCACCCGGGTCATAGATGCAGACCTTTTCGCTCCAGGTATCAATCGCCGTCTGAGTCCCGGCGTAGACTTTATAGCTCATAAGCTTTTTACCTTTGTCGGTGTGGTATAGATGGTGTCCGTCTCGAAGTTGAACGGATCCCACAGCCAGTCCGCACCCGCTTCTGCGGTCAGGCTGATCTTGTGCGGGTTGCAGGTGCCGGTGATAACAAAAACATTCTCCCATCGGTCATGGCTCTGCGGGGCCACTTTCCAAAGGCCCTCCCAGTACCAAGACGGGTCATTATCAAAGATGCACCGCAGCCACTGGCCTTGCAGCGCATTTTCGAGGGTGCGCTGCACATTGGGCCAGTATTTTTTCGGTTTTACGCACTTGAGGGTGATGGTGATTTTTCGCTGGGTGTAGTGCACTTTGCCATCCAGTGCTTTGGTCAGATTGAGCAGTCTGTCACCGCCCGGGACTTTTACCAGGTGCTCGTCCACCTCGGCTTCACCCACGGTGGTCCCGCCCACTACGAGATAAAGCCCCCAGTCTTTGAGGGTGTGGTAGTCGCCCAGCTGTACGCCTTGTAGTGCTGCCATTTAGCCGCCCCTCGCTTTCCGCTTGGCCCGTGTGCCCAGGTCAGTATCAATGCCGTCCACCAGAGCCGGGCGCAAAGCACCCGCCACGGCCCCGGTATCAAAGACGACTTGCCCGGTGCCGATGGCAGGGAGGTGCTCGTCCAGAGAATTGGAAATGCGCTGAAGCACACTGAGCTGCTGCTTTCCGGTGCTGTCCTGCCGGCCGCTGAACGGCGACACGGTAGCAGTGCTGTAGCGGCTCAGGGAGTCCGCACGGGCAGAAAACTCCGCCAGACTGTCATAGATGGGCGTTTTGGAGAACGGGCTGTCAGGGTTTCCACCCGTCACGCTGTCGCTGCCCTTGCTCTTTTTGGAGAGTGCAGCAAGCCCAATGCCGCCAGCCAAAACGGTAAGGCCCAGAATCGCCGCCAGAATCGGGTTGGCAGTGATAAAGGACACGATACCGCCCAGGCTGGAGATCACGCCGCCGGACATGCTGGAAAAGCTCGTGGCGATGCCAGCCAGCTTTGTACCCACGCCACCAGAAGCGCCCAGGCCGTCCAGAATCTCACCAAAGCTCTGCACCGCGGTCTTTGCTTCGGTAGCATCTGCTGCAATGCCGTTGGTAAAGAGGGCTTTGATGCTCTCATACGCCGCCTTGGCCCCGCCGCCGCTGTAGCTCTCGTTGATGGCCGTGAGGGCGTCTGCGGCCCATTTTGAGATGATTTCCCGTTGTTCTTGCGAGATTTCGCCCCAAATAAGTTTGGCAATGTTCGTAGCCAGCCCAGACCAATTGCCGGTTTTGACATCGGTCAGCATACTTTGCAGGCGCCCAAAAATCCCGCCAGACCACTGCTTCTGCGCATTGCTGAGGTTCTGGTCAATGCGGCTTTGCAGCTCTGTCACGGACAAAACCACATCGTCACAGGTCTTTTGCGTGGTCGTGGTCACTTTTCCGGCCGCATCGGTTACTTTCTTTGTGACCGATTTGACGGTCTTCTCCGTGCCGTCCACCACTTCTTTCCAAGAGTCCGTGATGGTCTCCACGGTCTCCTTTGTGGTTCCCTTGAGCTTTTTGGTGGCGCCGTCGTAAACGTCGTAGGTATTGTCGGCAGTCTCTACCACGCGCTGGATGTTACCCACGATGTTGCCCGTTCCGGCGAGGATCTGCTTCGACGTTTCGGTGACGGTATCTGCCAGCTTTTTGGTGTCAGCAGCCGCTTTGGCGGTAGATTTTTTGCTTTTTCCGCCGCCTGTGCCGCCCGAGGCAGTGATGCTGCTTCCGCCGTTCCCGGCGGCAGCGGCTGCTTTTGCTTGCCGTTCCGTCCAGCTTTCGTTGTAGATACCTTTTCCGTTTTTTGCGTCCTGCCGTCGGCGGTTATAGTTGTTTTGGCTGGTTTTATCCGCAACGTATTTTGCATAGCCCTCATCGTTGTTTTCATACCCGGAATAGGCGTTTTTTCCTAAAAGCTTGTTCAAAGCAAAGCTTGCACGGTCTAAAGCGCTGACAGCGGCATTTCCAAGCTCGCCAAATTTTTTGATTGTTGCACTGATGGGGTTATCCAAATCCAGAATTGCGTTGCCAAGGCCGGCCCAACCATCGGTTTTGTATGCATCAATAGCCGCAACGGTCATATCGTTGAGGTTGGAGATTACCACACCGATTCCGCTACTGAGGTCGCCCGTCATGAGCCCGGCCAGCTGGCTCACGTTGTCTTTCAGGGTGGAAACGCGGCCATTCATGGTCTGGCTCTGGGTGTCCATGGCGTTGTAGTAGCGCCCGCCCTCCTCGCTGGCAGCGATAAGGGCCTCAGATAGCAGGTCATAGCTGATGGTCATGTTCTGGACTTCCTGCACCGTTTTCCCGGTGTAGTCAGCCAGCACCTGATAAACGTTGATGCCCGCATAGGCAAACTGTTTGATGTCGATGGCGGACGCTTTGCCCACGTTGGCGATCTGCTGCAGATTGGCCGCCATACGGGACAGCTCCACATTGCCTCCGCCTGTGGCGGAAACAGCATCGCCCAGCGCCATGATGACCTTGCGGGAGTAGCCCGCGTTTTCACCGGCGCTGATCAGCAGCTGGTTTGCCTGTGTTAGCGAATCCACACTGAACGGGGTGCGGGCTGCGTCCTGCTGAATGGCCGCCATGGCCTCATTGGCCGCCTGTGCGTCGCCCAGCATATTGGTCAGACCCACGCGGTAACTCTCGATTTGGGCGTTGTACTCGATGCCCATAGACACAAACTGTTTTGCGCCGCTGAGAGCCGCGGTGGAAAGCGTGGAGATGGCAGAAGCCAGAAGCTGCGATTTTGTCAGTGCCGACGTCAGCCCGCTTCCCGTACTGCTGGCCGACTTGCCAAAAGAGTCCATGCCGTTGTTTGCGGATTTCAGGGCAGAGGCAGTAGCTTTGAGCTGCGCCTCGGCTGCTGCAAGCTGATTTTTCAGCTCTTTGGTCTCAGCCGAGGTCTTGCCCGTCTTGGCGGCAGATTCGTTATACTGCTTGGTCAGTTCCAGCACGCTTTTTGCGGCCTTGCTGTATTCGCCGGAAAGCGCCGTCACGGTCTTTTTGGTTTCGCTCTGGACGTTATTGATGCCCCGCTCATACGCGGACGTGTCCAGCCCAAGAGTGGCCATCAATTCAAAAAGTTTCAGGGTGTTTCACCTCCTCCGCACAGATCTGCAAGGGCCGCTGCATTGTCGTTTGTGATTTCTTCTTCTGTCCGGGTATCCGTATCATGCTCAAAGAGCGGGAAAAGATAGTTGGACTTTGCAGAGTACAAATCACTCATGCCAGCAAGTTGCCCGATGGAATCCGCAATGTAATTGCGGTAGTATTGAATTTCTTGGTGGTTGCGGATTTCTCCCCTGATGTGCTCGGCAATGTAGGATTTGCCCAAAAGTGAAAGCAAATCCAGCCGAATCGACGAAATAAGCCGCCGATAATTTTCCGCACCGATCACATCAAGGACTGCAAAAAATCCATGAAATCGCCATCGTTCAAGGCGTGGGCCATCGCAGAAGCAAGCTTGCGCGTGGGAGGCATCTCTTCGCCTTCATCCAGAACAACAAAAAGCGGAAGAATCTTTTCGGTCATGTCCGCTTTTTCGTCATAGAGCAGCTTGACCATATCCGCCGCATTTTTTGCGCTTTGCTCTGTGATTTTCTGTGCAAGCTCTTCTTTGGTTTCGTTTCCGGTCAGAGCTGCCCGGCGCTTCACGATATCCGTTGCGCCGGAGTCTTTCAGGTACTGCTTGTACAGCTCTGCAAACTTGTAAGTATGGGAAAGGTATTCCGCACCATCCAGCTCAATGATTTCGCGCATGTTGACCTCCTGTTACTCTTCTGCTGCTTTCGTGATGGAATAGAATTCCATGGGTGCCTGGTCAGGGTTTTCAAGGTCAGAAAACGCCGTCAGGGTGATCTGCATGGATCCGCCGCCGCGGTGAGCCGTCTGAAGATTCAGGCCGCCAGTAGACAGCGCGTTGAAGATTTTGACCACGAGAAAACCGCCGCCAGTCATGGGGCCAACCCACCAAAGCGGCTTGAAGTCCGTCAGAACGGTCTTGAGGCGTGCGACAACGTGCGTCGGGTCGTCCGGGTCAATGTCTGCGGTGCCAACGGCCATCTGGATGGTCTTTGGGTCTGCATTGGGCGTGGTGTAGCTGATGGTTGCAGTCGTGCCGGACACCTCCGCGCCCTGCTTGGTGTTGGTGGGTGCATTGTCGATATCCGCCAGCGTGTCCTCAATGGTGTTCTGGTAGGTGATCTGCACGCCGCCCTGCGTTGCATGGACGACATTGGTTTGGTCGATTTTCGGCGTTTCAAGCGAAAAATCAGACAGGATATTGCCGGAACCCTTAGGAATGCTCTTGAACGCCTCTGCCGTCAGAACATTGACGGCAAACTTTTTGGCTGTAGTTTCAGGCATATATTTCCTTTCTTCACACAACGTATTGCGTGATCTCAAAATTCAGGTACTCGCACAAATAGCCCTCGGGTGGGTTGTCCATCGGCTGGGCCCACGGGACGCCTTTGCGCAAAAGAATAGCGCCGCCCTCGCACGGCACGGTCAAACCGCCTGCAAGGGCTGCGCTGATTTCATCGGTTTTCTGGGTGATTGGTCGTCTCCCACCGTCCACGGGATACCATAGCCGCGCATGGAATGATGCTTCTTCGTTCCATCCGCCTGGAATTACCGGAAGCACTGTCAAATACGGCAGAGAAGCGCCGTACTGCACAGAATCTTCCGGGTAGACCTGGATGCTGAATCCTAAGAAAAAGCAGTTCAGGGCCGTTGTAATGGCTTCTGCGGTTCCCATCAAGACAGCACCACCTTTTTACAGACCACAACGGCCAAATCCATGCCGCTTTCCGCAGGGGAAAGTTTGTCGGTTGAGTTGGTCGTTACCTCAAAGGTCTGGCCGTCTTCCAGCCGTTTGATTCGGTTGGGCGGCTTGAGCGAAAGGCTTTTGTCCACATACAGCGAGTAGGTGGACGCTGTTCCCTGCTGCTCTGCCACCTGTGCTTCTACGGTGGTATCATGGCGCTCTACGGCTTCAAACTCCATGCCCTCTTCATACTTGGTCGTGGAGCCGAAAAGGCCGTCAGACGTGTGTCTTTCTTCCATGTAGCAGAATTTCTTGGAAAAGTTCTGCATCACGGTGGATGCAACGAACGAATTGACCATCTCACATTTTCCTCCACTGGTTGATTTCGGCCCGGTACTTTGTCTTTCCATCGGTAGGCAGGCCGTCTGAGCCTGTCGCCATTGTGCCAGACCAACCGTTAAAGCTCTGGCTGACATACACGCCGCCGGACGGCAGCGCCTTGTCGTATGCGTCAATCTTTTCCGCCAGCGCAATAAAAGCGTGAGGCACACGCATGGGCTGTACCGTTCCGTTGAACGTTTCGGCGGTCAAATCTCCATCGCCAGCCTTGTGCACGCCATCGTTGAAGATGGACCCGCACACAAGGAAATACTGCCCCGGCACTACCCCGGCGGGCACGGTGTCCGGCTCGAAAGCAAACTCCCCGGCAACGGGGTCGTCCGCCCGGTCAAAAAAATTGTGCGTGTATCTGCACAGCTCAGGGACGGTCATTGGATGCCTCCTACTCAAAAAGGGCGATTACTCGCCCGGAGTGATAGTCTGGACAGAGATGCCGTCCAGGTACTCAGCAAACAGGGTCACGCCGGTGATGGCGAAGCTCTCAGAGACGGCGGTGGTGTAGTTGCCCTGGGTGTGGAAGCCGATCAGGTTGCTGGCCTCGCCTGCGGTGGTGTACACCAGCCCGGCCTTGGCGTAGTCGCTGTCGGAGGGGTCAACGTAGTACATCACGATGTTGTCCACGGGGGTGGCGATGACCTTACCCTTTGCGATCTCGCCGTCAGACAGCAGGAAGATGGTGTTGTAGCCCATGAAATCTTTGATGTACTGGAAGCCGTACTGGTTCTGGATGGTGATGTTTGCGGTGCCCAGATATTCGGCCACGTCCAGAACGTTGGCAAAGCCCACAACGCCGGTGACGGTGCGGTGCATATTCTTGAACTTGTTCTCCACACTGCCCTTTGCCATGGCCAGAGCCATCTGGAAAGTCTTGGGGGTGCCTTTCAGGCTGCCGGTGTTCAGGTACTTGTAGAACTTGTCCGTAACCTTTGCGGTCAGGTCGAACAGGAACTCGTCATCGGTCTTCTGCACGGCCACATCATAGCCATAGTTCTGGATTGCCTCCAGGGAGACGGCCTTGGCGTACTTTTCGATTGTGATCTTGCCGTAGTCCTTCTCCTTGACGGTGTACTGGCTGTAGGGGATCTCCTCGCCCTCGGCCACGGTGCCGCTCTGCAGGGTGCCCTGGGCGTACTTGCTCTTCAGCACGGTGCCGGGCTGCATCCGAATAGGCCGCATGATGCCCATGATCTCCCGCAGGTGCTCCCAGTTGCGCTGGAAGCGTGTCACAAAGTCGATTTCCCGGGGGTTGACGGTGATCTCGGTAGTGGTGGTCAGATTGGTCTTTGCTGCCATGTGTTAGTCCTTTCCGCCGCCTGTAAACAGGTCGGCATTTGCTGCAATGGCCGCCTGTCGTTCGCTGGCGTCCTTGATTGCAAAAATTTGGTCTTTGGTCATTTTGGAGCCGGTGTTTGTGGGCGGGGTGTCCACCTTTGCGCCGGTGGTGGTCGTAGTGCCTACGAAGTCGCTCCAATCAGCTTTCAGGCTGTCGGCGTGCTTCTTGGCGTCCTTGACTTCGCCCTTTTCGTCCAGCTCCAGCTTGTCGATGTCCTCGCCAGACAGCCGCACAACGCGGTCTGCGTACTTGTCCAGCACCCCGGCGGCCTTCAGCAGCTCCCGGAACTTGGCTTCCTTGGCTGCGTGGGTGTCTTTCTGGGTCTGCTGGGCCTTGTAGTCGGTCAGCGCCTTTTCTGCGGCTTCCTTGCCGCCGTTGGCTGCGTCGCGGTCCTTTTCGGCTTTGGCGAGGGCTGCGTTCTTCTCATCGAGCTGGTTCTGCAAGGTGTCCGTTTCCTCATGCAGCACGTCCAGAATTTTCTTGAGCTTGCCGCTGGTGTCGGTCGTTTCATCTTCCAGAATCGCCCGGAGAGTCTTGCGTTCGAGTGCCATGTGATAGTCCTTTCTGCCCATGCTCGGGCTGCCATGCTTGGCAATAAGGTTTATTTGCCGGACGTGCTGCCGGTGTGGTGCCGCCAGTAGGATTTGAACCTACAACCTGCCGATTACAAGACGGCGGCTTTGCCAGTTGAGCTATAGCGGCATAAAAAAGCGGCTGACGCCGTGCGCCAACCGCTGAGTATTTAGTTTTTGCGTGCAACTTTTGTGATGCATTCGACCGCCCAAAACTTCGCTTCCTGCAATTTTGTCATGCACAGGCTTTTTTCACGGCTTTCAGGAAGTGCGTCAAGCTGCGTTGCAAGCTCAAGGAAAAGGTCTTCTGCTTCACAGTGCGCATCTTTCACATCATCGGGCAGGAATTTTTCTTTTGGGGTCTTGAACATTTTCTCCAAATCCATATTTATGCCTCCTTGTTTCCTTCTTCCACCGCGATCTCTCGCAGCTCGTCAATGTGATCTTCCACCGCCGGGCGTAGGAACGGACGGGGGGCCATGCCCCGGGTAAAGTGCCATTTGCCGTTGAAGTCCTTCCAGACCCACGGCGTGGGCCGCCCGTTGCCCTTTTCAGCAAAGATACCCGTGCCCAGCTCCACATAAACGCTGTAAAACAGAATGCTGCCGACGGTCACGGTTTTTTTGGCGAGGTCGAGGGCAAAGGTCAGGCTCTGTTTGAGCGCACCGCCCACGTAGCCCTCAATGCCCGTACTGTCTGCCGTGCCGGTAGGCACAAGCAGCTGTGCGTAGTCCTGCACTTTCATGCCCCAGAGAGTCAGCACCCGCTCCGCCCATGAATCCAGAGCCTCATGCAGCTGCGGGGTGTTGTCGGTGAATTTGATGTCGTATTCAAATTTCATTTATCTTCGCCTTTTTGAAACGCGTCCAGCCAGTCGAGAAGTACGGGCGGCTTTTCTCGCCGCCAGGTCAATGCTTCCACCCGGGCCAGTCCCATAACCAAGCTCATAATCTGGTGTTGCTGCACGGTCTTTCTTTCGCGCTTCTTTAATTTTGTTCATTTCCGCTTTTGAGATCGGTTTTGCTTTTTCGTTTTTCAAAAGTTTTGATGCCGTTTCTTTTGAAACAACATTATTAGTGTCCAGAAGTTCTCGAAATTCTCCGCCTGCTGCCTGAAAGTAAATTTTCTCTTTTCCTTGAATTGTTATAGAAAATCCGCCCGCTCTCGCGGAGCTGCCAGAACCTCTTTTACTCACGGTAATGCCTCCTCTCGTATTGAAATGGCTTGATTTTGGTAACGTTCCAGTCAAATTCCGCCGGGCACTTGCCGTACCACAAAATACCGCTTGGTTGCAGCACTTCCAGCGCCTTGCGGCAGTGTTTGGCAAAGCATTCTGCTTCGTATGGGTCAGACTGTGTGCCGTGGCTGGAGATGCTCACGATGGCGCGTCTTGGCTCGCCATCAAAGCACCAGTCGTAGCTTTGCTCACCACACCAGCAGAGCGTTGGAATCACATGGATGCCGTGCTCCTGCCAGTATGCGGCCAGCCAGTGCTTTTTGTAGTGCATGAAAAGCCGCACCGCAAGCGGCATGTCGCTGTAAAGCGAAAAATCCGGCGAACACACCGCACCAAACTGCTGCAAAAGCGGGATGTACTTGTCTGGATTGTTCCAGAACCGTTCAAACTGGTAATCGTCCTTGTAAAAATGCACTCCCTTTGTGGCCTTGTCTTTGGCCGTCAGCGCATAATTGACGGGAACCCATTCCAGCTTGTCGATGCGGATATCTGTTTCCGGCTTGATTTCAGGGATGCCATACTTTCCCACGCCCGGGAAAATCATCTTTTCGGTGTTTTCCATCGGCAAGATCACAGTTCATCCCTTCTTTCTCTTGCGCTCAAAATAAGTTTTCGGCCAATCGGGCCGGTTCGCTACCTTTGCAGCCTTACTGGCCGCTTCGGCGAAATTTTTAGCGGTTCCGCCGACATTGTAAAATGCCTTTGCAAGCTTCTCGAAATTTTCGGCAGAATTCATTTTTTCGCCTTCTTCCTCTTGCGTTCTTCCGCCCACCACATCTGTTCGGCTTCCTTGCCACCCTTGGATTTATACCACTCGGTGTAATCCATGACGGGTGTGGTCTTTTTGACTCTCACCATGATGGGCCTGCCTTTTTCATCCACCTTGCCGCTGTCCTCGACCACAGGCACGTTGTCGATTTGCCTTGCGTTCTGCCGGGGGTACTTGCCCAAGGCAGAGGACAGCACACAGCGGCAGTGGTAGACCATCTCCGGCGCCGCGTTGGGGTCGCCGGGGCGTTGTATCTCGTACCCCATGACCTTGAACGGCTCGTCAAGCTCTGCGGTCTGCTGGTCAAGCAGGCGGTGCATCTCGCGAGTGCGGTAGTCGTGGGTGGAGTTCCAGCGCTTTTTGACCTCGATGCCCAAAGCCTGGGCGTTTCGCATTTGCTGCAAAGCCCCGGCGTTCTGGGCACTGGTAAGGGCCGTGATGGCGTTGTTCATGGCCCAGTGGATCTCCGTGTCTGCCATGCCGTTGACGGCCTGCACGGCGATGTCGTGGACGCTCTTGCCCTGCACGATGCCTCGCATGACGTAGCGGTTGAACACCCGGGCGTCATAGGTGCGGTTGCTCTCGCTCTTGATGCGCTTGTTGGGCACCATGCGGGGGTTCTCCCTCAGCAGCAGCTTGACCGCCTCGGTGTTGTACAGGGTCAGCCCGAACGCCACGCCTGCGGCCTGTTCCAGCTCGTAGAAGGCCCAGTTTGCGCCAAAGGAAAAGATGTTGTATTGCTCGTCCCGGGCCAGCTTGTAGGCCGTCTCTTGGGCTGTGGTGCAGGTCTGGGTGATTCCGTCCAGCTTGGCGTGCATCAAATCGGACTGAAAAACCTGATTTTGCAGCCAGATGCGGTAATCGTCCTCGGTGATCTCGCCTGCGGCCAGCTGCGCCCGCTTGCGCTCGTCCAGTTGCTTATATTTTGTAAGAAACTCGGTGAGCTGCTCCTGCATCTCCCGGCGGGCAGTGCCGTACACCCGGAGGATGCGGCGGCGCAATCGGTTCAGCTGGCGGGTAGAGATACGGTCACGGTCGGAAATCATGTTTCATCACCGTTGCCCTCGTCCTCGTCATCGTCCTCGTTATCGTCCGTGGTCTCTCTCGTTGCGCTCTCTGCCATCAACGCTGCCTTGGCCTGTTCCTTTTGTTCCGGGGTCAGGTTGGGCAGCAGGTCGATTGCCATGTCATGCCCGATGATAGTGGCCTCAGAAATCACCATGTCAACTTGCTCTTTGGTGTTGGTGATCTTGCTGCGGGTAAAAATCGGGGACACATCGCCCAGTCCGGCCAGCTTGCAAATCTGCTGGATAAAGGGCGTTAGCTGTGCCTCGAAATCGTCCGCATTGTGATTAAGCGGCTCATAGGCAGCGTCCAGATGGTCGTTTGTACTGTCCGCGCTCACACAGTGCACATCCAGCCCGCCAAAATCCTCATAAGCCCGGTTGTGAAGCAGGTCAAGCAGCGTACTCCGGGCCGTGACGGGAATCTCAGTGGTGTACGGCTGAATCTTTCCGCCCTCGCTGGTGTCAGCGTTGGCAATGTGGTAAAGGTTGAGCTGTTCCAAGAATTTTTGCAGCTCATCGTTTTGCATCCCGCCAAAGTTTTCACACAGCCAGTAGATTTGCGCACAATCCTGCAAATCGCTGCAGAAGCCGGACATCACCAAATCGGTGTTGTCGATGTAGGCTTTCAGCCCCACAAGGGTGCTTTGATGCAGGTCAGAGCCCCACAGCGGAACAATGGGCAAAGAGCCGTAATTGTCCTCTGTAACAGCCTCTTCCCCACCCACTGCCGTTGTAACCGTCGTGGTGAGGTATCCACGCTTCTTCACGGACTCTTCCAGCGGAGATGCTCCACGTTCCTGGGATTTGTACTCGGTGTAGCCGTCCTCTTCATACAGAACAACTTTGATGGGCGTGTCCGGGTTGAGCTGCCAGAATCGAACAGCCGCCCGCAGGACGCCCGTGTTTTCATCGTAGAGCGGAGCCAGTTCCGTGAGCTTGAAGACGTCCAGGTGGTCAAAATTCCAGAATCCAAAGCTTTCGCCGTGGATCAGCGCAAAATACCCAGCTTTGAATACCTGTTCATCAAAGGTCTGGCCCAGCTTTTCCTTGTCTGTCTGTTTGTCAGCAAACGTGACGCCGTTGCCCAGGGAGTACGCCGCGCGCTGCTTGTTGAGCCGCCGGAACAGGTTGCTTTTGACCATATCCGGCCGCATGACGTCCCGGTTGTTGTTTGTCACACGCTTGAGCATATCCGCATAAGCGGCTGCAAATTGCTCTGCACCCGGGTTTTTCTGTTTGTCGTATAGATCAGCTGCCGCAGCGCCCGTCTTGCCTGCAACCTGGGGAGAAGATGTGTGCTGCTGAATAAAATCCCACAGAAAATCTGTGAGCCGCCCATCCTGCTGGGCCTGCTGGAATGTCTGAAACGTAAATGTAGCCACTTGTTACCCTCCGGCCCGCTTGACAAGGCGCCTCGTGCGTACAAAATACCGGATAGAGTCCATGCAGTGGTCATTTTCCTTGATTACCACATCTTCTCTATCCGGGTCCCATGCGTAAACGCCAAATTCCTGGATGGTGCGTTTACACTCTCTGTATATTTTTAGTTTTCCAGTTTGGAGCATCGTCTGAACGTCCAAAATGCCGCTCAGAACGTCGTTGTTGGCCGCCTGAATCGGGAATCCGTTCTTTTTCAGCTCCGTGATAAGCGGCAGTGCAGACGGGTCAACGATGACTTTTTCCGGCTTTGTGCCGTTCAGCCAGCGTTTGAGGTCTGCCACATACTCGCCAACGGTCTTTTGCCGCTTCATCTCACGCCCGCTGTAGTAATACTCACGGGTCGCTATCCAAGTGCCGTCTTCTGCCTGCATCTGGAACAGCAAGAAAACCGTTGCGTTTTGCGTACCAAAGTCACACGCCACATACGCGCCATTTGGTGACAGCTCCGGTAATTTGTCGATGATATGTTTTTGTCGGTCAAACATGTCATAGACAAGGCCCTCTGCCACTGTCCACAGGCCCATAATGTATCGCTGATAGAAAACACCGCTGTACTGGCTGCGGTAGCGCTCTTTGATGTCCTCGGCAAGTGAAAGGTTATCGTCCATCGTGAAATGGAGATACATCATCTTGCGGGAACGGCACTTGCGCACCCACTCGAGATAAAACCAGTGCTGTGGGCTGCCCGGGTTACAGTTGAACCAGAACTTTGACCCGGTGACGGAGCATCGGGCTGTGGCCTGATTGACGAAGCTTTGCGGCATCAGGGCCACCTCGTCGAAGAATGCCCCCGCCAGCGTAATGCCCTGGATCAGGTCTTGGCTGCTTTCGTCCTTGCCACCAAAAAAGTAAAACTCGTTGGTTTTTCCGCCCTTGCTGACGGTCATGCAGTTTTCTGCCCGGTGCTCCTTTACGTTGTAGCCACGGGCTGCAAGCTGCTGCTTGAGCGTGCCCAGCACGTTGCGCCGGAAGCTGGCAATGGTCTTGCCGCACATGGCGAACTGCTGGCCGTTGTAGCAGGTCATAGCCCACTGAACAAATGAAAAGCTCATGGCAAAGGTCTTGCCCGAGCGGATAGCCCCGTCTGCAATGACGCCGTTATATCCGCTGTATGCGCTCTGTGGTGCCCACCAGCTGAGAATCTGCTTTTGCCGCTGGCTGAGGGCTTTCCATCGAAAACCATTACTTTTCCGCATGGTCGTCCTCTTCCTCTGGCAGCATCTCCACGTCATCCGGCGGGCTGGCGTCTGCGGCGGCGTTCAAGGCTTTGATCAAGCCATCATCGTGCCGTTCTTCAACCTCGATTTCTTTCGGTTTATCGTTCCAACCGAAGTTTGCCCGCAGGCTGAATTGTGCGCCGCTGGTGCCGTCACGGTCAAACAACCGTTCCTCTGCATATTGCTCACAGCGGGTTTTTGCACGCGTAACCGTGTCTACAAACTCTCTCTTGCCCTGGTAATTCAGCAAAGATTGTCGAGTGGTAAAGCCAAGCGCTAAAGCAAGCCCCGTGACTGTTGGCGGGTGTCTGTGCAGATAAATCTCGTTCCCGTACTTGTCCAGAACGGGCCCTTTTTCATCTTGCAGCAGCTCGCCCTCACAGTCTGTGAAATAGGCGTCAATTTTCGCCTGCATCTCTGCAACGTCTTTGTATTTCGGCGGTGCCCCGCCTGGATGCTTCTTGTAGGCCACCGCCACCACCTCTCTAAAATTGATCAAAAGAAAAACCGCCCGGAAAATCCGAACGGTTAAAATCAAAATAAGCGGTCTTGCCTGTCGTACACAAAACCGCTGCACCCAGAACTTTCGCGGCCGGATGCCCCGCTATTGCGTTTTCCGTCTACCCAGTCAACGCAAGCACTCCCGGCAGGACTCGAACCTGCAACATGCGGTTTTGGAGACCGCTGCTCTACCACTCTTGAGCTACCGGAGTATAAAACGCCGTCCTTGGACTCGAACCACCCGGGAATATTTCACCCGAGACATGCACCATACTGCACTCAGACGGCCATATAGCATTGAAAAAGCCCCAGGTTGCGGCCATGGGGCTGGATTGACGCACATCCCGCCGGGAAATGGATAAACCAGCTAAAGATTTCCGACTCTGCTGTAATGGGAACACAAGGAAAGAAAAAGGAGAATGCAAAAGGTCTGAAAGGAGGTATCAGTCGGTGGGTTATCGGCCCATGCGTCAGGCTGTCGCGGGTACAGCTGCCCGCTTCACGGCGTGAAACCGAGGACTTGCACCTCGTGGGACGCACCCAATCTGCTATGATGTCTCACATAGAAGCAGCCCGCGAAACGCCGGGGTTGGAAAACCTGTACCTACGGACAGCACAGGAAAAAGCAGAAAACGTTTCGGAGACTGCGTAGAAGCGCCGCGCTCAAAGCGCTGAATCGCTTGTAATTATTTTAGCGTATTACACGGGATTTTAACAGGACAGCACGCATATAAAAATACAGGTTATTTTTGTTTGTTTTCATCAAAACTGACCCATATTTCTGCCAGAGCTGAGAAGCCGCGCTTGATTCTTCGCCGGATCACGCTTGTGTCAAAGACATCTTCTTCCTGTGCAATGGCTGGTTGTGTCTTTCCGTTGATGTAATAATCACAGATAGCCCGGGCGCACTCTGGAATCTCTGTCAAACAGTAGGCCCGCCGGGTTGCTTCAAGGCGCAGGTTACACAGGTCTGTTTCCATCCTCTGCAGCTGTCGGCGCTCATCCACAAGGCTTGCAGCACCCGCCCCCACCTTGTCCCCGTTTCCCGGTGCCATCGGCATACCCGTCATGCTGGGCGTGATGTGGGTGGTAAGCAATCTGAGCTGTGCAATTTTTGCCCGTTGCACTGCAATGGCCTTTTCGCCATCCCGGCACTGCTGGAACCATGCCTTGACGGTCTGGTAGTCCGCACCGCGGTCCGGCTTTGGCACGTCGGTGTCAGGTGTCCATGTGTGGCTCATTGGCACTCCTTTCTTCAAAATCGCGGCAGTATTCAGGCGAAATATCATACCCTTTGACTTTTTCTTTGTTTACTGAGCAAATATATCTGGAATACTTTTCGTTTTCATCCGGGAACTTTTTGCTCAAGTGGATACATCTTTCGCACAGCCGAGGGTCCTTTTGTGGCTTGAATGGGTTTTTGAAGTCAAGAAATAGTCCCCATGCGGTTATTAACATCAAAAAGACAAAAAGCAAAATACCAAAAATTTGAGACACGTTCTATTCCTCCATTTCTTCAATCTCGATTTCCACCCGGGGGTTCTCCCGGTCAATCTCCACTCGGCTGCCATCGTGGGCGGCAACGATCTGGCTGTTGTCGTCCTCCAGCACCCGGGCTTTCACCAGAATGTCCGTGGTCGCCTCGATGAGGTTTGCCAGATCGACCCGGCGGGCTGTTTTCATGTAGTACACGCACCTCACGTTCACGCGGCCAGAAATTGGGCTGTGCGGCCTTTTGATTTGCCGCAGGCAGTCCCGTCTCATAGTCCACGTATGCCTTGCTAGGGGCCACAAAGCGCCCGCCTGAACGGCTTTTGAGGATGCGGGCAGAGTTTTTCTTGGTGCGGGGGTCTCCGTAGAGAGTTAGTTTCATCTGCCATCCTCCACGTAGTACCAACTTTGCGGCGGGCGTTCGATTCCGAATTTTTCTCCCCGGCAAATCAGCTTTTCTGCGTCCCATCTGCTGCAAGTGCAACAGTCTCCGCGATGCGTACAGGGTTGTATCGCCCAGAAATCTTTAAGCTTTACTGGCTTTTTGTAGAGTTTGAAGTTTGAAATATGCCAGAAAAACAGGTCAATGTAGAGTGCATTTTGTGATGCGTACCGATGTAGCTCATCGTAGGATACGCACGAATCTTTGGCAAATTGTTCATTAAACTCGTCCCGATGCGCTGGATACGGAATCAAAGCTCGTTCGATTTTATCGCATGTAAACTCGCCAATAATATTACCATCCAACCGCTTCCATCCTTTGCCCTGGGCAATTAGGAGCCAGCCTATTTTGGATTTGCTTTTCGTGCAATAGACATAGCACTTAAATGGAGTCTCCAGCTTCGGGCTGGTCCTGCGCACCTCAAGGGTCTTTTGCCCCCGAATGATGAGGTCGCACCATTCAGGCCGGATGCTCAAAAGGACTGCTTTCATAGTTTCCCTCCAATCAGGTCGTCAATGTGCATCTGCACAGCCTGCTCCGGTACATCTTCCCAGCCGATGCCGATATAGTCCAGCACACGGCCCCAGCCGTACCAGTTGCCGTTTTCGTCCCGGCAGACGTGTTTCATCCAAAACTCCCATTCTTTGGGGTTCGTCTCACGCAAAATGTCAAACCGATGCGGTCTACCCTCGATGTGGATGCCAAATCCGCACATTGTGCAGCCGGTGCGCTGTGCCTTTGTGGTGTACAGATTTCCGTCCCTGTCCCGTGCGATCTCGCCATATTCGGCGGGAATGGGCACATCCAGGTCAAGTGCAAGCCGCAAAACGTCTTGTCGGTCAAAAATGGCAAAAGGTGCGCTGCGGGTGGTCGTCTTTCCAAAGTAGTTGCAGCCGTGCATCTTCAGGCTCTTTTCGCGCCGCCCGCCCTCACTGGCCATAAGGCCCATATAGGGAACGCTGTTGTGTTCCCGTGCCCAGTCGTTGCAAGGCTTTTCCTTGAGGTAGTAACAGCAGCGGTCAGATACTTTGAACGGGGCTGCCTGATAACCAAGCTCCGCTCCCTCTGCATCTGCTCCTCCGAACAGCTCAAGCCACTTCTGCGGCAGCTTCATGCGGCTGTTTTTCTGCCAGCCTCCATATTCGCCGGTCTCGCCGGTAATGATCGCATGCCGCACGGTGGCGTTTTGCTCGGTCGGGTTTTGCAGCAGCATGATCTTGCCCGCCTTTTCTTTGCTGATAACAGGCCAGCCAAACTCCTGCAAAACTTGCACTTTGCTTTTCAACGGCTTCAGGAACACGAAAGACGGGGCTTCGCCATCGCCTATCCAGTTTTTGTATTCGGTCTCCATCTCTGCCGCCATCTGCTTGTGCACCTGCTGTACGCCCTTGCCCTCAAGCGAGGAGCAAGATACACAGGTAACGGGAAGCCCGATGCTCTCCAGAAAGTAATGCAGCGTGATGGAATCCAGCCCGCCCACGGACAGGTGCACGCCCTTGTCATGCTCTTTTGCCCAGTAGTAGAACGCCTCGGCCATCTCCTGCGCGTGCTCCACCTTGCGCTTGTATTCCCACTTCTGCATCGTCTGAAACCGCTCGATGTTCGCCAACGAGCCGTTTTCAGCCATAATATCCTGTACGGTTTTCATGCTTGTTCCTCCTTCATCTGTCCGCTCCTCCATTTGCTCCAAAATACCGCTTCTTGCCTTTGTGGCGGTGCTTGTCCTCATAATCGTAGTGATAAACGATTGTCGGATTGTTCATTGTCCGGGTAAAATCCACCTCGGCCCGGTGGTTTGCCTGCCACTCGTGGAAGCGCTCGCAATGGTCATGACAGCCAGGAAAACGATCTTGGCAGTCTTTACAAGGATTTGTCATGTTTTTCCTCCCTCAGTCATTTCCAACAATGCATGTAAACCGCTGGGTCGTCTTTTCAAAATCCAGATTCACCTTGCCTACCCGGCCCTCTTTGTTTTTGCTCAGGCAGCTGAAATAGGTGCTTCCATCCGCAGAAAGAAGCAAGATTGCGTCTGCATCCTGCTCAATCTGGCCAGATTCACGCAAATCCGCGTTGGACGGCTCCGCCCTGGCGGCGTTCCGGTTCAGCTGGGCCAGAGCCACCACAAGAATGCCTGTGGTCTGTGCCAGCTCATGCAAGGCGATAGAAATTGCTGTAATCGCACTGTATCGGTCTCCGCCGCTTCGCTCATGAATCAGCTGCAGATAGTCCACAAAGATGATCTCCGCATTCATGCGCAATGCCTGTGCTTTCATCCATGCAACGTTTTTCCCCGCCGCAGAGCGGATAAACAGCGGCCAGCGCTTCATTTCCGCCAGGCGGTCAAGCTCATTCATGGACAGCGTTTTGTTTTTTACCGCCGAAAGCGGCGCATACAGCTGATTTGCAATCAGTCTGGCTTCCAGTGTCGCCGGGTCTGTCTCCAAACTGAAATAGCACACCCGGTGGCCCTGTTTTGCCATTCCGGCTGCAATTTGGAGACTGAGCGCCGTTTTGCCTGCGCTGGGCCTGCCGCCAATGATGAAATAATTTCCGGGGACTAAGTGCAAGTTTTCGTCAAGCTTGGAAAGGCCTGTGCGGATGTACTGCGGCTTTTTGTCCAGCTCCCGGATGTAATCATCAAGAAGCTCACCAACGCTCTTGAAATCGCTTTTTTCCGCGTTCAGATTCAGCGCCTCTCCCATCTGCTGGTAAAGGTCCGGCAGGTCGGAATAGCTCACGGACGCCCCCACGGCCTGCATGGCGTACTGTTGGAAACGGTCTTTTGCCGCATTTTCCAGAATCGCCCGTGTCCACTCTTCCACACGGTCAGAGGTCAGCCGGACACATTCATTCTCGCACAGCTGCACGCAAGCCAGCACCGTTTCCTTTTGCATCGGATACCGGGAGATGATCTGCACAACGTCCAGCTTCCCGGTTGCCTCCCAAAAGCCCTGTACCGCGGCAAACGTGTCCTGCAGCTCTGGTCGGAAGTGCTCAACGCTCAAATCCGGCAGCGCATACGGGGCAAGCCTGTCATCAATCAGAATCGCACCCAGCAGGATGCTTTGAGTATCAAGCTCCACTTACAAGTCCTCCCACTTTTTTTCTTCAAACTGTTGCTTTAAAGCCGGCTTTTCTTTGTCCTTATCCCGTGAAATCCAGCCAGATGCAGCAGCTTTCCAGTTTTTCATTGGATTCCGGCCCACTTTCCAGCCATTGGACTCATAAAAATCACGAAATCTTTCTGCCTGGGCGCTCGTTCCACCTTTTTGGGCGAAATATTCCGAGACGCTTTCCATGTCCGGTGGGTGGAATCGGGTAGATTTTAGAGGGAGAGACGGCGCTTTAGCGCCTTTCTTTGTATCTCCGTTAGGAGATATTTCTTTATATCTAATATCTATCTCTTTATCTCTAATATCTGTATGGACATTTTTGTGGACATCTTGTGGACACTGCTGTGGACATTGTCCACAGTCACCGGATAAAACTTCACGTTGATTCGACCTTTGCCGTCTTTTTTGGGCGGAAAAGTCCGTCTCACTGCCTACAAGCTCAGAGTGGTTCGTCAGAACCAATGTGCCGTCCTGGTCCTGATACACAAGGCCAAGTTTTGCATAAAGCCCGAGTGCAACGCGGACAGTGTCCACAGAAAACCACTTTGTATCGCGCTGAATCTTTTCCGGGTCATACGGGATGATGACATCCCCGATTTGCCTGGACAGCTTGCCGTTGGTGTTTGCCGTCATCAGGCAGAGCATCTGGTACAGCACCACATACTGTGCGCCGTTCGGCTGGCCCATCAGAAAATCAACGGTGTCAGACGTCATGAACGTCTCTTTCAGCTTGATCCAGTAGTATCTTTTCCCTGTAGCCAATGCGTTTTCACCTCCCTTGCACGCCCGTATAGCCTGATAGCACAGCTTGCGAAGTCAGTGGCGATGATTCCAGAGAATCACAGCTGTCTGCTTCCCAACGGCATCCGGCCCCGTCATGCTGCATTGAGGGCAGCAAATGCTCAGGCTGTCATCATCAAAAAAGAAGAATCCGGTTTCATTTCCGCAAAATGGGCACGGAAGAAGTTTGTCATATCCGTAATCTTCAGACTTGAAGCCATCGTACTGCATAACCTCCTTTTTAGAACGGCAGATCTCCATCATCCGAGATCATGGCAAAGTCGTCCATGTTTCCCTGCTCATACGCAGGAGCCGCCTGCGTGGCGCTGTGCGCGGCGTTTGCTTCCCGCACATGATTTGCCGTCTGCTGCTCGTAGGACGCTGTGGCGGGCTTGTCTGCCGCCTTGGAGCCAGCGAAGCTCACGTTACTGGTCACGACCTCCACGGCGGTGCGGTTGTTGCCGTTCTTGTCCTGATACTGGCGGGCCTGCAAGCTGCCCTCAATGGCAATCAAACTGCCTTTCTGGAAATACTTGCAGATGAACTCCGCCGTCTGCCTCCATGCGGTGATCGTAAAGAAATCGGCCTTTCTCTCCTCGTCCTTTGCGGTATAGCTGCGGTCACATGCAATGCTGAACGTGCAAACGCTGTTCCCGCTCTGGGTGGTCTTGAGCTCCGGGTCGCGTACCAGACGGCCCATCAATGCAACGACATTGAGCATGAATTAAAACCTCACTTTTCCTCTTTTGGTTGCTTCTGTGCGCAATCCCAGCACAAAACACGTCCGAACTTCTTCATGGTGCTGTCCGCTGTCTCGCTGGCAGAAACCTTGCGGCCTTTCCATGTCATATCCCGCAGCGGCTTGCCACAGCAGGCGCAAACCGGAGCGGTCTGCTTGTGGTATTCGTCTGTGTCGGCGTCTTTGGTGTCGTCGATGCAAAAAAGGCCATTCAACGCATATTTTCGGGCATAGCTGCTGGCCGTCCCCGTGACCTGGCTGTCGTCCATGCCTTTCTTTGCCTGCGGCTCCCGGGCGTAGGCGGTGACGCTCACCGTGTTGCCATCCATGTCGGTCAGCGTGGCTGTAGCCTCAATGAAATGCCATCCATCCACAACCGTTGGCTTGTCCGAAAGAAGCAACATTAGTCCATGCTCTTTTAAGATTGGCTTTACTGCTTCCAGAATGCTCTCACAAGAGCGGTAATTGTACCCGCCAAATGTGTTTTTCTTGTCCTTTGGCGCTTTAAGCTCACATTGGACAGCAGACAAGGACTCAAAAATCTTTTTGTCAGCCATGATAACTCTTCACCTCTTCCATCCCGTGTTCCCTGCACCTCTCGGCAAGCAACCCATGCTCAACCTTGTAAGAAGATTCGGCATTCAGTGCCGGGGTCATCAGGTTCGAAAATGGATTCTGTGCCCCCAGAACCTCGAGAGCAAACACCGCCTTTCCTATCAGATACCCTGCATCTCGCAGTTCCCGGGAGAAATCCGGGCGGTCATTGTCCCCCGCATAGGGATGCTCATAGCGGTCATAAACAAGGCCGCCTGTGAGGGCTTGCACAATGTCTGTCAACTGGCAGGCACATCCGCTCAGGGCCTGAATGGCTTTGAGCTGATCTGTCAGCACCCACTCCGGAACGTTGGCCGCGTAGTTGAGACACGCCTGTTTTTTTTCATCACAAACCATTCACTTCACCGCCTTTGCAAGCTTGCCCTGCGGGTCACGGATGGTGTATACCACGTTTCCAACCGCGTCTCGAACCTCCGCATAATCGCAAGTGTGAGCGATCATGTCCGCATAATGTGTGGCTTTTGCTCTGGCGTCGATGGGCTCTCCCTCGAAGCGCTTGGCATCGTATCCGCCCTTTTTGTGGTAGGCATAGACATGAAAATGCGTCACGCTCTCCATCGTTCATCCTCCATTCTCTGGGTCCGTGCGTGGGGCTTGTGTACTTTCCTGCTGGCGGCTCTGATCTCCCGCTCCCTGGTCAAGCCAAGCGCCCACAGGCACAACCCAGCGCCCAGCAGAACAACGCTCAATGCAACATAACCAAGCTGTGCAATCAACCCTGCAGCGTTCTCAATGCCGCTGCCAGCCATCACGGCCAGCACAAATGATGTAATGCCAGCCATGTATAATGCGTAAACTCGAATCATACTCCTAATACCTCATCCAGCATGTAAAAATCTTTCACCCATGCGATAAACCGGGCCCGGGAAATGGTGGGGGCCGCTCTTTTGGTTCCAACGGACGGAATAGCCCAAGAATACATTCCAGCCTGAATTTCTTTCGTGAGCGTGCGCTCAGTCTTTGGAATCTGATTTGCCCTCAGAATCTCGCAACAGTCGTGGATTCCGATTCCGGGCGTTGGTGGTCTTTGCCTCTGCATCTGCTCCATGCGGATTCTCCTTTCTTTTCCGTTTTTCCTGAATGTGTTCTAAGCGTGCTGGCTGGCGCTTGTCCCATCGCTGTTCAAGCCAGCGCTTATTTTTACCGTTCACGGTTGAGCCTCCACAAACTCGCCGTTTTTGAGGGTGTACCAGACGTTTTCCTTGATGGTCTTCCCATCAACCTGGGACATTTTGGCACAAATCATATTTCCGTCATCGGCGTACTCAGTCAGTACCAGATAACAGCCCATTGCACCGCGTGCCTGGCTGTGTACGCCGTTTGCAACGGCGATGCTGTCTTTTCCAAGCGCTTCGGCTTTGCAGTATTCGCCGGAAGCCGCACCCGTGGAATAGTTGCCGGAAGCCGCACCCGTGGAACAGTCGCCGGAAGCCGCACCCGTGGAATAGTCGCCGGAAGCCGCACCCGTGGAACAGTAGCCGGAAGCCGCACCCGTGGAA
>ERZ1034871.315-NODE-315-length-29424-cov-5.034935_pt1 | contig 29424 bp, 56 predicted proteins | sample MGYA00520631_ERZ1034871 | MGnify/ENA primary metagenome ERZ1034871 (study PRJEB33766, sample SAMN09781721) | gut metagenome | biome: gut microbiome | host: Homo sapiens | place: Madagascar | study: EMG produced TPA metagenomics assembly of the PRJNA485056 data set...
TCCTGCTGCCGGAGAAGGAATTCGATATGCAGCACGACATCCTCGATAAGATCACCGAGACCCAGCGCACCGGCAAGCGTCACTTCATCGTGATCGTTGCCGAGGGCATCGGCCACTCGCAGGAGATCGCCAACGAGATTCAGGCCCGCACCGGCATCGACACCCGTGCCACCATTCTGGGCCACGTTCAGCGCGGCGGCTCTCCCACCCTGCGTGACCGCGTGAATGCCTCCGCAATGGGCTATCACGCCGTCTGCCTGTTGGAGCAGGGAAAGTATAACCGCATCGTCGGCATGAAGGGGGAGCATCTGGTGGATTACCCCGTGGATGAGGCACTGGAGATGACCAAGAGCCTCGACCCCGTGCTGGTGGACGTTGCCAATACTATTTCTATCTAAGAAATAGCAGGAAATGAACGTGGATACGGAAAAATCGTGATATACGGATTGGATAAAGTGTAAGGAGGATTGGGCGACTCGTGTACATTCCCTTCATGCAGATGGAGGAGGAGTATATGGTCAGGGGATCTTTTCCATCTCACTTTTGAGCCATTTCAGGCTACGCTCTGTATAAACACGCTCCGTCAGGTCTTTGATGTAGTGGCCGACGATGCGCTTGATAGCAAAGTCATCAATGCCAGCGGCCTTCGCCATTGTAACAAAAGTCTTGCGGCCGTCATGTCCCTTATGTGCAGGATTGAGAGACAAAAGAGGAATAACTTCTTCGACGAGCTGCTCTTGAAAGGCGGAGTAGCGCATTTGCATCAGCTCGCCTTTGGGTCGAGTCGGGCCATTGCTTTTCATTCGAATCGAAAAAAATAAATAGGGTGAGTTTGCAGCGAGTGCTTTTTCGTAGCGGGCTTTCACCAAATGGAAAATGCGGGGATGAATCGGGACTGTCCGGTTGATCCCCGCTTTTGTTTTTAATCCGCCCATCATGCAACCACGCTCCAGATCGATATCCTTCATGAGCAGCTCACACATTTCACCCGGACGCCAGCCTGAATAACATTGGATTAGGATCATATCGATGATTGGGTGCTTATCAACGTTAGCCCAGAGAAGATCGAGTTCTTCTGAAGTATAGGCCATATGACAAGTGGGACTCCGGACATAGCCGCTTTCTACATTAAACAACCGGGCATAATTTTTATCGACGATCTCAGTGGAAACTGCATAGTCAAACAACAGGTTATAGAGCGTCTTCATAGAGTTAATGGAGTTATTCTTGGGCGTCCGGACCTCTCCGCCGATGGTGATAGTTCCGTGCTCAATGCAGTTGAGCATATCGGGAATATGGACATCGCGGACAAGCATATTGTGAATGGATTCGGAGTAACTCCAAGCGGTTCGATAGCGAGCAAGAGTCGAGCTGTCCACTTTTCCTTTTCGGGTCGTGATCCACGCATCGTACAAGTCTTGCATGGTCATGTTGTTCGACAAGTCGAACGGGTGAGCATGATATTTGACGAGCGCTTGGTAGGCCTCATTATAGGTTTCAAAATAGGCAACTGGCCGGAGCGGCTTGGTGATTGGTTTACCTTCGTTTGTTCTTCCGACAGTGAGTGTTACGCGGAATGGCTTGCGTAGGTTGTGCCCTCGAATCTCACAGATTTGCCCAAATCCATTGGGAAGACGCATGTGCTTCTTTTTGGGTGGGGGAGACTGTTTTGATCTAAGCGGATAACCGCAGTGAGGGCAGGACACAGCCTTGTCACTGACTTGCATTTCGCACTCTGGACAGAGTATGAGCATAAAAACCTCCTAGCATTTTAGAAAATAGACTGCTTTTCAGGGTGAAAAGCGATTCTAGGTTATACGATAGCTGTTTGCTTGTCAATCCTTCCGGTCGAAAAACCAGAAAAGCATCACGCGGACGACCGGGTTATCAGGTAATATCCTTTTGAACCTAAGATGCAGAAAAATGCACTTAGAATAAGTAAAAAGGAGTAAGATAAAATGGACAATCCTAGATTAGAATTTGGCTCAGTTCCGGTACGAGTGGCGGCAAAGGTGTACGGACGTGACCCTTCGTGGGTAAGAGCCGGGATCATTTCCGGATGGCTGCCGATCGGACAGGCGACGCGGAACGGCGTGCCGGTAACCGACATGAAGCAGATGAACTCGAAGTACGGGCGGATCAACTATTATATTTCGCCGAAGCTCCTTTACGAACAGACCGGTTTTGAATGGAGGGGCGAAAAATGAAAGGGGAACGGGCCAAACTTTCGAGAAAGAACCCCTACTACATCCCGGCAGAGCGCTACTATGAGCTGAAGCACTTCTGCCGCCAGTATTACGATTGGAAGAAAGCGCTCAATCTGATCGACGCATGGCATGTGCCGCCCAATGATATTTCCGGTGTGCTCAAAGGGAACCCTCCCTCAAACCCGACGGAACGGCAAGCACTGGCGCGGGTGTACTATTCCAGCCACATTGATATTTTGGAGAGCTGTCTGCCAGAAATCGACCCGGCGATCTCTCCGTACTTATTAAAAGGCGTGACCGAAGGGCTCGGCTACGATGCCCTGCGAGCCAACGGCTGCCCTTGCTGCCGGGAACTTTACTACGAATATTACCGCCATTTCTTCTGGCTGCTCAGCAAAGAACGCGGATGACGCGAAAAATACAGCCGCCTTTATGAGAAAGGTGGTATGAAAAATGTTTAATTTGATACTCTGGATTCTGATCGTTGTGATCCTGGTCAGGCTGGCAAAGCTGATCGGAGCAAAGACAAATGAGGTGAAGCAAAGAACAAAGAAAAAACACTGAATCAAAATGGAGCTTGTGGAAACACAGGCTCTTGTTTTTTTTTTGCGCAGACGCGAAAATTTCAGCTCCTATTATGGAAGAAATAAACCAATTATAGGAGGAAACTACTATGCCGAAGAATATTGTGAATGGTTTTGAGGAAATGATGAATTCGATCCTGAAGGCATTTAACGAGTCGATGAGCGACCCGTATGCTGGCTGGAACGAAGGAGAGGAACTCCTCATGCTGAATGATGTTCGGTGTGGTATCCGCTGATGGATTCTACCGGAAAACGGGCGTATGGAAACATGCGCTCTTTTCTTTTTGCATAGAATTTTTCTAACCTAGCATAGAATGCTTCGAAACAACGCGAAAAAATCTCCGTGCTTTATGGAAGAGATGTCTTCCGGAATTTGAAAGGAGATTGTTATTTATGAACTATCGAGTAAAGACGAACTTTGACCGGGGCTATGTGAATGCAATGGATAAGGTGAGGGTGTTTATTGAAAGCAACCAGAAAGTGATGTATGTGAATACAGACGAATACAAGGATGCAAAAAATGCACGCGCGGCTTATGTAAATGCAATTACATTGATCAGGGCAGGAGGAATTGTGAGAGCAACTCGAAGCAAGAATGATTTATTCCTGATTCGAAACGACATCTAAGGCGTAAGAGCTTACGAGAGATCGTAGGCTCTTTTATTTTTTCATCACGCAAACGACCGAAATCCACTTTATAGTAGTACAAAGGAGAATTCAAAATGAACGCAGAACTTGGATTGATCTTTGGCATCCTGATCTTTGGCATGGCCCTCCTCGTCGGTGTGGCGATCGGGTTCCAGCTCAGCGAAGACCAACGCACGGCAGGAGACCTTGTGATCGCGCCGGGGGACGAGGATTCCCCGAACTATATGTTCCTTGACCTTGAAACGAGCCCGGAGCGCCTTACACGAAACGAGAAAGTCGTGCTTCGGGTCAAGAAAATTGCGGCGCGAAAATAACGTGCTGCTTCATGGAGGAAACTCCGAAATTACTTTGTAAAGGAGAAATTCAAAATGGAAAACTACGAAAACAAAGAATTGCTGAAGGAAGCGGCAAAGCAATCGCTGGAGAAACTGAAGGATCTGGAACCGGGTACGGAAGAGTACGCGAACACGGCGAAGGCGGCGTTGCAGTTGTACGACATGCAGATCAAGGCGGAGGCGCAGGAGAGCGACCAGAACCTGAAAGAAGATGAGGAACGGCGGAAGGGTCAAGAGGTCATCAACGATCAGGAGAAGGCTGCGAAGGCGCGTCACCTTGAGTGGGCAAAGTTCGGGTTGAGCTGCGTTACGTTTCTGGGAACGATCGGTACGACGATTTACTGGTCGATCCTTGAGGCTGGCGGTGTGACGCCGCTTTCCAGAGCAATTGGCGATGGTCTCCATGAAATGAAACGAGGCTTTACGGACAGAAAGTAAAGGAGGAACCGAGGAGGGTTCGTGGCGAAAGCTACGGGCTCTCTTTATTTTTTATGCGATATCACGAAATGCCGCCCCGTGAGTGGACGAGCTACTACGGGAGTGTTTACCGCTGCAATCACCCGGTGTACCGCGTATGCACGCTGTACCGGGAAGGATCGAAGGGGCTGTGCGTCATCCAACAGCGGTACAACGAAAAGACAAAAGCGACCTACTGGAGTGCCATTGACCCATGGCTGACCGACAAAATCTATCTGAGACAAGGGTTCAAGGAATATTTTGACAGTCACGCCAAGCGTAGAAATCAAAATGGAGAGTACCCGACCGTGACCGTCCGGCAGATCATGTGGGCTCTGCGGATGAAGCCCATCAAGCGGGAACGGTGGGAGACTGTGTTTGATAGGAGTTTGATCTGATATTTTGGAGGTTGAATATTATGAATCTGCAAATTGTTACGAGAACTGAGTTTAACAAGCTGTGCGTGATACCGAAAGCGGTCGAGAAAAAATTTACGCCGGACAAAGAGCGCATCGGAGAGATCGTGACGGACTTTATGCAGCGCAAGCTTTTTATCATGGAAGTGAAGCTGGATGAAGAAGAACAGAAAAATGCCAAGAAAATGGAAACCGCATTTCGGAACTACATAATCGACAATAAGATCGCCGGAGATATTTTGATCCGAAAAGGGCGATTCTTCTTGAGAAATGACACCGTACCGATGGTGGATACGGAAGGCTATAATAGCAGCGTGATACGATCCTCGATCCGGAACCGATAAGAACGCGAAAAATTCTCCTTACTTTATGGGATAAAGGCCCAAGAAAAGGAGAAGTAATTATGAACGAATCTATTTTTAAGAGAATTTGGAATTATTCGATTACGGTTGGGCAGATGATCATGACAGCAATTGCAATGGCGATTGCAACCGTTATTGTATGGCTGTTGTGTCGGGCATTCCGGCCGTCGAAAGACTGATATTTGACGATAGACCGGTTGAACACAACTTGAGTTGGGCCGTCCCGGAGAAGAGCTGATGCAAACGCATGGGCTCTTTCTTTTTGCTTTGACGCGAAAAATTCAGCCTACCTTATGGAGGTAAGAGGGCTTAATTTGAAAGGAGAAATACCTATGATGAAAGCTATTAAGAACTTTATGAACAAACCGATTACTTGGGGTGACAGCTTTAAGTGGAGCGGCATTATTCTGGGACTGTATGCAGCAGTCATCGGAGTATGGGCTGCTTACGCAAAGCTGGCTGCCTACAAGGCTGAAAAGGAAAAGTTGAAAGAGATGCAAGAGAGCAATCTGAAGGAATACGAATTCTGAAAGATCACGCCCTCTTATCTTTTTGAAATTGATATTTTGGAGGTTAAACAATATGGAGGACATTATGCTGATCCGGTCAAGCTTTCTGCGCCGCATCATCTCGCAGGTCATCAACAAGATGCTGAAAAAGCAATTTCCCGGTGTTGCGCTGGATTTGAAAGATGCACAGGCAAACTGGTCTGAGAAGGAGCAAAAGATGACGGTACATCTGGAACTGGACGCCGAGGTGACCAAAGCACAGCTCGTAGATATTTTGAAAAAGAATCATGTGATCTGACGCGAAAATTTCTCGATGCTTTATGAGATGATTAGTCTCAGAATTATATTTTGGAGGTACGAATTATGAAAAAAGCATTGAAACTTGTATGCGCAATTGGTGGAGCTGCTGTGATTTGGAAAACTATAAAAATAACATGGCTGGGAGGCATTGGATTTGCACATGGTGTACTAATCGCAAATGACGATCATGTGACCCATGATGATATTAGAAAGAATTTTCTTGATGACGGATTTAGTTTCAACAAGGCAGCGTATTTTGCTGGAGTGCTTGTTGGACAAGATAAAAAAGAACTCGCAAATGAGGTATTTGAGAGCTAATCAAGTCGAGAGCTTACGAGAAATCGTGGGCTCTTTTATTTTTCACAATGGAGGTTGAACATCATGAAATTGACAAAAACATGCGCAAGATTCTTACGCAAGCATGGCGGAACGATTCTGGCAGTGGCGGCGTCCGTGGGTGTTGTGGCGACGGCCATTGAGACCGGGCGGGCAACCACAAAGGCAAAGCATCTGCTCGAAGTGGATGAAGCGCTGCGAAAGTACAACGAAGACGAGCAGGGCATTGTGGAGGAGCCTCCGACCAAGAAAGAAATCGTTCTGATGTGTTGGAAAGCCTACGTCCCGGCAGCGATTCTGGGCGGCGGCACCATTGTGTGCATTCTGGGTTCCAATGCACTGAACAAAAAGCAGATTGCAAGCCTGACCGCGGCGTATATGGCGCTGGGAAAGACATATCAGACTTACCGGGCGCAGGTGCGGCGAACCATTGGAGATCAACAGGAAAGCGCGATCTTTGAGACGGTAAAATCCATTGAGATGGCGGAAAAAGATCAACCCGCTGAAAATGCAGCGGTGGGAAAGCTGCTCTGCTATGAGCCGATTTCAAAACGATATTTTCATGCGACCGAGGCGGAGCTGACGGATGCGTTTTATGAGATGAACCATGATCTCGTATTATCCGGTGAGGTTCCACTGAACAATTTATATTCGTATCTGAATCTGGATTTCGTTCCGGAGCTGGACCATTACGGCTGGAGCGCGGATTACCTGTGCGCCGATTGGGAAAACTGCTGGATCGATTTCAGCTATGTCCGGCAGATGACCGATGACGGGTTGGAGGTGTATTATGTCAGCGCCTTTGAGGATCCGCTCAAGGACTACATGCACTATGACCCGACTGACACCCCGTTTTAACAGAAAAGGAGACTGATATTTATGAAGCATATCAATTGGTGGAAGGTTGCATCTATGGCGATGCTGGCAGCAAGTGCTATTATGGGCTTTGGCCACGACCTGATCGAGGATCAGCGCACCGAGGAGGAAATGCAGGACATGGTGCGTGACGAAGTTCAGCGGCAACTGGCGGAAAAGAACCAGTAAACGCGAAAATTTCGGGCTCCTTTATGGAAGAGAAATCCAAACTGACAAATAAAGGAGATTGATATTTATGTATGACTTCAGGTTTTACGCAGATGCTGATCAGAAAATGATGCACGTACTGAAGGACGTTGTATGGACAAATTTTACGGGAATGAAAATTCTTGTGATCTATTTGTTGATGCAACCGCACCGACTGTACGAGTACATTGTTGACATGATCAATACGGAAGAACAGAGTCAGAGCGAAATGAATATCCGATTCAAGAGATTGAAACGGAATGGACACATCTGAAAAGGCGAGAGCTTACGAGAAATCGTGGGCTCTTTCTTTTTTATAAATCATTGATATTTTGGAGGTATCAAGATGAATCTGAAAACATTTGCAAAGGCAGTGCGCAGGAGCGCAAGCAAGAACGCATCCAAAATTCTGGGCGGTCTGGCTATCACCGGCGGTATCACGGCAGTTTATTTTGCGGTGACCGCGACCCCGAAGGCCATGATCCTGCTGGATGAGAAAAAGAAGGAGCTTGGCGTCGAAAAACTGGACGTGAAAACGATCGTCAAGACGGCGGGCCCGGTTTATATTCCGACGGCGGTGAGCATGGGCCTGAGCGCAGCGTGCACGATTGGGGCCATCCATGTGGATGAGCGTCGGAACGCTGCACTGGCGGCGGCTTGCACACTGGCAGAGAGCAGCCTCAAGACCTATCAGGACAAGGTCGTAGAGACCATTGGCAAAGAGAAGGAGCAGGAGATCCGCGAGGCGGTGACCCTCGACAAGATGGCCAAGTGCCCAGAACCGGCCGTCGTTCCCACCGCAAAAGGGGTCAAGGAGACTGATATTTCCTATGACCAGCGCGTGAAATGCTGGGAAAGCCTGTCCGGGAAGTACATCTGGACGACCAAGAATGCGCTGGAACGAGCCCTCAACGGCGCAAACAAGCAGCTCCTCAGTGATCTCCGGGTGACAGAGAACGACCTGTATGATTATCTGGGCATGGAGCACAATCGGAACGGTGATCTGCTGGGCTGGGATACCGAAACGACACTTGGGATCGAGACGTTCTATTCCTCGAAGCTGGATGAGGAAGGAATGCCCTGTTTGGTGCTGGATTATTCTACTCCGCCGAAGTGGCTGGGGTATTGATATTTTCGATACCCCGTGCAGACGCGAAAAATTCATCTTCCTTTATGGAGGTAATACTCCGACATTATGAACTTTAATAAAAGAAAGAGGTAACAAAAATGGACGAAATGAAGAACATGAATGAGACTACTATGGAGAACGAGACTTCTGTTGAGGTCGTTCCGGAGGAGAGCGTTGAGATGATCAACACGGAGCAGTCTTCGAATTCTGGTTCGAACTTTGGACTCATTGTTGGCGCTGTGGGCGTTGGCGCAGCCGTATTGTACGGTCTGCACAAGAAGCACAAGGCCAAGAAGGAGGCAGAGGGCGAGCAGAAGCCGAAGAAGGCAAAGAAGAAGATCAGCTTCCGCACCCCTTGGGAGATCAAGGAAGTTGACTCCGAAGAGGAGAACGTTGATGAAAACGTCGATGAAACTTCTGAGGAAAAGTAATGTTTGATGGAGCGAGAGCTTACGAGAAATCGTAGGCTCTTACTTTTTTATTTTTGAAAGGGGTAGACCATGGCACAAGTAGAAATGCCGAAGTCCAGCATCGGCCAGAAGCCGGAGCAGCAGAAGAAAAAGTTCGAGAAGGTCGTTAAGGGCAAGGTGACCGTCAAGGAGCAGAATGATATCCAGAAGATCGCAAACGAGTTCCTTGCCGAAGACCTCAAAACTGTGAAAGACCGCATCATCGTGGATTATCTGCTCCCGATGCTCAAGAACGGGCTGTGCAGCGTGGTGAACTCGGCCATCAGCATTGCGCTGTTCGGCGATGACCGTTCCCGCAATGGGGCAACGAATTACAGTGGCCGCACCCAGCGCAACAGCTACGACGGCTACTATCAGGGCAGCCAGAATACCCGGCAGGTGAACCCGAACCGCCCGCCGCAGAGAAGCTTGCAGAATCTGGACTTCGAGTTCCGCGGCGATGCAGACGACACGCTGAATCAGATGTACGATGCGATCCGCCGCTACGGTCAGGTATCCGTAGGCGACCTGTGGGACCTGATGGGCGTTTCCAATGATTCGACCGATTACAATTACGGCTGGTATGGGCTCGATCAGGCATACATCAAGGGGATTCCCGGCGGGTATCGCCTTGTCCTCCCTCGCCCCACGCCGCTGCACTAAGAGAAAGGAATGATATTTTATGAAGTTTCTGAAGAACATCAAGAAGGATGAGATCATCGAAAAAGTGAGCCGCACTGTGTCCAAGTACGGCTACAAGCTGAAGAAGGCCAGTCCCACCATCATGATCGTGGGCGCTGCGGTCGGTGGCGTGACGGCCACGGTGCTGGCATGCAAGGCGACCATCAAGGCGCAGGATATTCTGGCTGAGCACAACGCGGAGGTGGAAAGCATCCACGCTGCGAAAGAGCAGATCGAGAGCGGCGACATCCAACTGGGAGACGACGAGACCTACACCGAGAAAGATTTCAAGAATGATATTACCACGGCCTATGTCCAGACCGGCCTGAAGCTGGCAAAGGTGTATGCTCCGGCAGTTACGCTGGGCGTGGCATCCCTCGGCTGCATGTTCGGTTCCCACCACATCATGACCCGGCGTAATGCAAGCCTGACCGCGGCGTACATCGCACTGGATAAGGCATTCGAGGAGTACCGCATCCGCGTTACCGACCGCTTTGGTGACCGCGTACAGCAGGAGCTGGAACACAACGTCAAGGCCGTTGAGGTCGAGAGCAAGAAGACCAACGAGCAGGGCGTCGAAGAGACCATCAAGGAGTATAAGGACGTTGCCATGCAGCACACGAACCCGTACACCTGCATCTTCGACGAGACCGTGGACACGTGGCAACCCAGCAACATGATGAATCGCAACTACCTGTTTCTGATGGAGCAGGCGGCAAACAAGCGGCTGCGCACTCAGGGGCATCTGTTCCTGAACGATGTTCTGGACCTTATCGGCACGCACGGCGGTGTGACCATGAAGACACCCGAAGGGCAGATCGTGGGCTGGATCTATGACCCGAATGACCTGACCCGGCAGAACCACGTGGATTTCGGTGTCACGAATTATGTGGATGGCGACGAGGCACTGAACAGCTTTATCAATGGGCACGAACGCTCGGTGATGCTGCGCTTCAACTGCGACGGCCCGATCATCGACAAGATCTGAGACTGATATTTTGGAGGAATACGCTATGACCAGATACGTTAAGACCCTCTCTTATCTGTTTGCTGCCATGGCCGGAGTGTGCTTCGTCTCTGGTCTGGCGGTCCTTTCGGAGTGAGGTGCGATGATGGACAGTTTGGAAAACGCTTTTCTGTTTCTGGACTATCTGACCGACACCAAGCGCAAACGTCATATGGTGGGAGGCATTCTGATGAGTGTCTCCCTCTTTTTTGGCGGCTTGGCATTTACCATGATGACAATCAAAGGAGAAGACAATGAACAAGACCCTTCGTGAAGTATTGATATTTGCAGCCGGGTTTGGCTGTGGTGCATATTTCATGCACACACTGTTCCGGGAAAAGTATCAGGAGTACGCGGATCATCAGATCGAAGATGTCCGCGAGCACTATCAGGAGAAAGAGGCCGAGATGGACAAGACCATTGAAGAGCGGGCCACCCAGAAGAGCTTCGAGCAACTGGCAGGGAAGTATCGCACCGAGTCTGACCCGGAAGACGTTGTGGAGCACGATCCCATCGAGATCATCGAACCGGATCATTTCGGCGAGGACAAGGACTACGAGACCTGCTTCGTGTCCTATTATGCAGATGGCAAGGTAGTCTTTGACGGTGAAAGCCGCCCTCTGGACGACGAGGACATTTCGAAGACCATTGGTACCGAGGCACTGAAACATATCGGTGAGTTCATGCCGAGTGCCATCCATGTCCGCAACCACAACTACCACAAGGACTATGAAATCATGCAGGTACGACAGAACTGGTCGGATATTGATCCGAATGAGGAGGACGAATGATTTTAACAAAGATGACGGAGCAGTATTATGACTGGCTCTACAAGATCGTATGCGGGGAATGGGAGCCGCGGAACCTGTCGTTTCACCGGCTGCTGATGTTCCTGTACAACCGCCGTTATATTCCGGCCTGTGAGATGGACGTCTGCCGCGCAACGGATGGCATCAACCTGCGCTACCGGTTTGCCACCGAGAATGATATTCCATATGCACAGGTCATGGACACGTTTAACGGCGTGCCGTGCAGCCTTCTGGAAATGATGGTGGCGCTCGCGCTGCGCATCGAAGAGCACATTATGGAAGATGCGGCGGCCGGGAACCGCGTCGGGCAGTGGTTCTGGAACATGGTGGTCAGCCTTGGACTGGCCGCGATGGACGACAACCGCTTCAGCGAGGAACGCGCCGCATCTATCATCAACCGCTTTGATCACAGAGACTACCAGCCGAATGGTGCCGGTGGTCTGTTTACGCTTTCCTATCCGACCGAAGACATGCGCCAGCTTGATATTTGGTATCAGCTGATGGCGTATCTGAATGAGAACGAGTTTTGATGACATATGAATCAAAAATCTGCATCCCTATGGAAGGATTTGCTGAGAAGATACTCGACGATTCCCATGTGATGCTGCGAATCACGGCGTGTCGAGACGAGAATAACATTGGTCGGCTGATTCTGGCTGACCCGAATTACTGGAGGAAAATTGACAATGGAAATGACTGATATTTTGATCGACCTGAGCAACAGCAAGGCTGCACTGGTGGCTGCGAACAACACCATCCGCCGCCTGAACGGCAAGTGCATGCGGAAGAATCTCGTCATCGCGGGCCTCGTCTGGTTTGGCCTGACGGCTTGCAAGATGCTCGGTGAGAGCGAAAAGAAGCGCAAGGAAGCAGAAGACCGGGCACGGAATGCAGAAGCGGGCTGCGCCAAAGTGGAGGCTCAGCTTTGGGAAGACCAGAGCAAGAAAGATATTTGCTGCGATGGTAAGGCCCGCATCGACAAAAAAGAAGTCTGAGACAGATTTCATAGAAAGGAGGAAGTCAGTTACCGATGATTGATTTCCTGATGATCGCGACGCGGATGGGAAAACGCAACACGATCGAAATTTACCCGAAGTTCATCATCAAAAAGTCCAAAGACTTGATGATCCGGGGCTCAGACTTCTATGCGATCTGGTTGGAAGAGCGCGGCCTTTGGAGCACGGAAGAGCAGGACGCCCTTCAGCTCATTGACCGGGAGCTTGATCTTTATGTGCAGGAGCACAAACAACTGCTTAACGACAGCTATCGGGTACTCCATATGTGGGATGCTGAGTCCGGCATGATCGACAACTGGCACAAATACTGCCAGCGGCAGATGCGGGACAACTATCACACCCTCGATGACACATTGATATTTGCAAACACCCCGGTCAAGAAGGACAGTTATGCGTCCAAGCGGCTGCCGTACCCGTTGGAGAAAGGGGATATCAGCGCTTATGACGAGCTCATTGGTACCTTATATTCTCCGGAAGAGCGAGAGAAGATCGAATGGGCTATCGGTGCCATTGTCAATGGGGACTCGAAAAAGATCCAGAAGTTCCTCGTTCTGTATGGTCCACCCGGAAGCGGCAAGTCCACTGTGCTGAACATCGTGGAGAAGCTGTTCGAGGGGTACTGCGGCACCTTCGACTCGAAGGCGCTGGGGTCATCCTCCAATGCGTTTGCGCTGGAAGCGTTCAAATCGAACCCGTTGATCGCGATCCAGCACGACGGTGATCTGTCGCATATCGAGGACAACACCCGGCTGAACTCGCTCGTTTCCCACGAGACGATGATGGTAAACGAGAAATTCCGGAGCGCTTATGCGAACCAGTTCAAGTGTTTCCTGTTTCTGGGCTCCAACAAGCCGGTCAAGATCACCGATGCAAAGTCGGGTCTGATCCGACGACTCGTTGATGTGAACCCCAGCGGCGAAAAGATCCCGGCGAAAAAGTACCTTGACCTTGTAGAAAAGGTGAACTTTGAGCTGGGCGGCATCGCATGGCATTGCAAACAGGTATACGATGAGAACAAACATTTCTACGACGATTATATTCCGACTCGTATGATGGGCGCATCCAACGATTTCTACAATTTCATGCTGGATTCCTACTATATTTTCAAGAAGGAAAACGGCGTCTCCCTGAAGCGGGCATGGGCCATGTACAACGAATACAATACGGCTGCGAATGTGCCGTATCCGTATTCGCGCCGTGCCTTCCGGGAAGAGCTGATGAACTATTTTGAAGATTACAAGGAGCGGGAAACTGATGTGAACGGCGAGCGGGTGCGCAGCTATTACAGCGGTTTCAAGGCGGAAAAGTTCAAGGAATTTGCGGATGCCCCCCTAGGGGGTGAGGAGAAAAAAGACCCCCCACCCTCGTCGTGGATCGAGTTCAAAGAGCAGCATTCTCTCTTTAATGATATTTGCAAGGACTGCCCGGCCCAGTATGCGACGGAAAATGGCACACCCCTGCAAAAGTGGGAGAATGTCAGAATCAAGCTGGGAAATCTGGACACTTCGAAACTGCACTACGTGAAGGTTCCGGAGAACCACATTGTGATCGACTTTGATATTCCGGGGCCAGATGGGAAAAAGAGCTTTGAGCGAAATCTTGAAGCTGCATCCAAATGGCCCAAGACATACGCAGAGCTGAGCAAATCCGGTGCAGGGATTCATCTGCATTATATTTATACCGGTGAAGCGGCCAAATTGAGCAGGGTCTACGACGAGAACATCGAGGTCAAGGTGTTCACGGGAAAATCCTCGCTCCGGAGAAAGTTGTCAGAATGCAATGATATTCCCATTGCCAGCATCAGCAGCGGCCTACCATTGAAGGGAGAAAAAATGGTTGATACAAAGCAGATTCAGGATGAGAGGCATCTGCGCGTTCTCATCAAGAAAGCACTCGCCAAAGAGATCAGCCCCTACACCAAGCCCAGCGTGGACTTCATTGCGCACATCGTGGAAGAAGCCTATGAGGGGAATGTTCCCTATGATATTGATGACATGCGGAACGTGATCCTCGCCTTTGCGGCCAACAGCACCAATCAGGCAGACGCATGCCTCAAAATCGTATCAAAAATACACTTCAAGTCGAAGGATGATGTGGAGCGTGCTGCACCCACCGGCGAAGAAAAGCCATTGATATTTTTCGACTGCGAAGTGTTTCCGAACTTGCTGCTGGTGAACTGGAAGTTTGCCAAGCAGGATAAAGTCTACCGGATGATCAACCCCTCCCCGGCGGAGATCGAAAGTCTGACCAAGTACCGGCTGATCGGCTTCAACAACCGCAAGTATGACAACCACATTCTCTGGGGACGGATGCTGGGGATGTCCAACGAGCAGATCTATGCACTGTCGAACCAGATCGTCAACCAGCATACGGGGTTCTTCGGAGAAGCGTACAACCTCTCCTACACGGATATTTACGATTTCTCGTCGAAAAAGCAAAGCCTGAAGAAATTTGAAATCGCGTTGGGCATCCACCATCAGGAGTTGGGACTTCCGTGGGACCAGCCGGTGCCGAAGAGTCTCTGGGACAAGGTTGCCGAGTATTGCGACAACGACGTGGTGGCAACGGAAGCACTGTTCTATTCCAAAGATCGACAGGCGGATTTCGTGGCGCGTGAGATTCTGGCAGACCTTGCGGGGATGACGGTCAACGACACGACTAACAGTCTGACGACTCGAATTATATTTGGACGGGAAAAGCACCCCAAGCTGGTCTATACCGATCTTGCGACGGGAAAATCGGATTCGGTGGTCGAGGTCGAGCCTGATATTTTGACCGACCGAAACATCATCAATGCGTTTCCCGGTTACGAATGGGTGCGCGGAGAGGATGGAAAAATGCACAACATGTTCCGAGGCACAGATCTCGGCATGGGCGGTTATGTCTATGCAGAACCGAACATGTACAGCAATGTTGCGCTGCTGGACGTTGCGTCGCTGCATCCGCACTCCGCCGTCGCCATGAATTACTTTGGCGAGTACACCAAGCACTTCAATGACCTGATGGACGTACGTATCCATGTAAAACATGGCGAGTACGACAAGGCTAAGAAGCTGTTTAACGGCAAACTGGCGAAGTATCTGGAAGATCCCGGTCAGGCAAAAGCACTGGCACAGGCACTGAAGATCGCCATCAACTCGGTCTACGGTCTGACCAGCGCAACCTTTGATAACCCCTTCCGCAACCCCAAGAACGCCAACAATATCGTGGCGCTTCGAGGGGCTTTATTTATGCGCACTTTGCAGGATGAGGTACAACAGCGCGGCTTTACGGTGGCGCATATCAAGACGGATTCTATCAAGATTCCCGAAGCGACACCGGAAATTATCGATTTCTGCATGAACTTTGCGAAAAAGTACGGATACACGTTCGAGCACGAGGCTACCTATGAGAAGATGTGCCTTGTGAACAACGCCGTTTATATTGCAAGGTACATGGACGCGGACCGCTGCAAGGACCAGTATGGGTATATTCCAGAGAAAAATGAGAAGAAAGGGGGCAAATGGACGGCCACGGGCACCCAGTTCCAAGTTCCGTATGTCTTCAAGACACTCTTCTCGAAGGAGCCAATCGTATTCTCTGACCTTTGCGAGACCAAAACCGTGTCGAAAGGTGCTATCTATCTGGACAAGAATGAGGATCTGCCCGCAGGGGAGCACAATTATATTTTTGTGGGCCGCGTTGGTCAGTTCTGCCCGATTAGGCCCGGAAAGGGCGGCGCTCTTCTGGTGCGGGAAGCTGGAATGACCGAAGACGGCGAACGAAAGTACAGTTCGGTCACTGGTGCAAAGGATTACCGCTGGCTGGAAAGCGAGTGCGTTTATTCTCTCCAGATGGAGGATGCGATCGACAAGGGCTATTTCAATAAGGAAGTCAAGGAAGCCGTCGATGAAATTTCGAAATACGGCGACTTTGAATGGTTTGCCGCAGACGATTCTCGTGTCCCTCCTTGGACGGCACCCGACTTGCCATGGAGTGGCGCACAGGATGAAGCTGCAAGAAATTTTGATGTGAGGTGATATTTTATGTGTCATGGAAGTTTGTATGACCCCTATGGCCATCATATCGGGTTTGTCAATAACTTTTACACTGAACTGGGTTCTGTTCAAACGAATCTTGAGCTGGAAGATGGAAGAACGTTCCAGTTCAATCCGGGCGATCTTCTGCGTGACCGTCAAGGTGACTGGCGTATTCGGAAGCCGAAAGAGTCGGTGCTCGATTCTATGCGTTACATGCACTGGGTTGACCGTGTGATGGAAGAGGCAGCCAAAAAGAAGGAGGAAACCACTATGACCGCAGCAAGTATCAAGAATGTAATCTTCAATCCCCCGGCAACGATCGTGTTCTGGACTGACGGCAGCAAGACCGTGGTAAAGTGCAACGCAAAGGAAGAATTCGACCCGGAAAAGGGGATGGCGATGGCCATTGCAAAGCGTTGTGCCAACAACAGCGATGATTTCTATAAGGAAATCAAAAAGTGGGTCGAAAAGAGCGGTTATAAGCAGGTGGATGATATGAAGGCGCTGGTGAAAGAAATCAAGCGTGTTTATTACGATCCGGCGAAGGAACCGATGGACCTCTGCGCCAAGATCGTTGCACTCAAGATTTTGATTGATGGCCTCGATGCAATTGTGAGCAAGTAAGCAGGGGTATCGATATGATAGCGTACCCAAATGAGATAAGGCATCTTGTCGGAGAAGCCAAATCGGAATATGAGGAGTTTCTGGAATTGATGGTAAAGATCCATAAGACAGTGCCGGAAAATCTGAGACTTGCCGAATTAACAAAACAGATCAACGTAACCCTGCGATTACTTGATATGAAAGTGAATTATACATCAAAGGAGCAAGATAACATGTACACTAAGCGACAGAAAGTCAATATTGACGATACTCGTTTCATTTATGCCACCAATTTCTCTGGCGATCCCAGCCGCGACCGCTTTGGTTCGGATAAGCGCCGGGTCAACGTGGTCATTCCTACGCAGGAGCAGGCGGATTATCTGGTATCTCTGGGCGTAAAGGTCAAGCAGACCAAGCCGAACCCGGAGCGCACCTATGATGAGCCGTATGTGCCCACCCTCTACGTGCCGGTCAATGTCAACATGAATTCCAAGTGGCCGCCGCGCGTTTACTGGATCACTACCGCGGGCAAGCGTCTGCTGTGCGATGCAGATACGGTCGGCCAGCTCGACTTCATCTGTGTCAAGAATGTCTGCCTTCAGGCCAATCTCGTGGAGAAGCGCAACGCTCCGGGCGAATACAGCCTGTATGCGGATGTCATGTATGTCGAGCAGGATGCAGATGCCGACCCGTATGCAGAACGGTATGCGCGCTATGCTGCACCGGAAGCAGACATGGCGGAACCGGATGAGCCGAACGATACGCCGTTCTAATCCTTGATATTTCGAGTGCCGGGGTCAGTCCTTGGTTGAATGCTCCAGCCGGTGAGTGCCCACGTCGCAAATGGCGTTCTCAGAGGAAACAGCTCGATGGATATTTATGAACGATTTGGAGGTTGACATTATGAAACGAATCAAAGTGCTCCGTATCAAAGCGCATTGCTATCCCGAAATCGTTCGGATCCCGCTCAGTCTGGACTCCTTACAAAAAGAAGTGAGTGGCCCAATTCAGGCAACTTATCCGTGGGACGATCCAGTGGCAATGATCTGCAATGAAGAAGGCAAGCTGCTTGGCTGCTCGATGGATAACTTCAACCGTACGCTTTTGTCTGATGATGGAACGCCGATTGATGTGATCGCAGGAACCTTTCTGATCGTCGGGCTTACAGAATATGACTTCGGATCGCTGAGTCCCGAACTTCTGGAGAAGTACGAGAAGCTGTTTCATCGACCGGAAAAATTTTGGGTAGAAGTGGATGCTTCTGGTCAATCTCATTTGAAAATCGACTACTGTGAGCCGGAAGAGCAATAACTTCAGGCTCGTGTAGAACGGAGAGCCGTGGAGAAATCTGCGGCTCTTTTTATTTGAGTCATCAGCAAGGGCTGTTACGGCAGGTTCGATTCCTGCATGACTCGCAAATGCTCAGAATAAAGGAGATTGATATTTATGGGCAAAGTTTGGAAGATCGATAAACCGTGTGTGGACTGTGGGGTGATGATGTACGACGTCTATCCGGGCCAGAGGTACTGCGACAAGTGCAGAAAGGCGCGGTTCCTGAAGAAGGATGAGCCGAAGCCGAAGAAGCTTTCGCTGCAAGAAATCATGCGGGAGGCCGATAAGGAGGGTTTGCAATATGCGTCCTACTGCAAAAAGCACGGGCTCTACTAAACGCGAGTGGAAAGTCTTTACACGGAACGGCAAAGAGCTCTGGGCATACACCATTTTGGGCGAAGGCGAGGACGAGCAGGAAGCGACAATTGCACTGCTGGCTTATGAGCAACATTGCAGAAAGTCCGCAATCCATGTGCACAGGGAATGGAGGTAATGAAACTGATGGCAGGAGTAACGCTCTATGACTACCAGTTGGATGCACTCAAACGGATGAAAATTGGGTGCATCCTCTGCGGTGGCGTCGGGAGCGGCAAATCAAGAACGAGTCTGGCGTTTTATTATACGTTGTTTGACGGGCAGGTGAATACAGAAAATTACGTTAAGATGACAGAACCACCGGATTTGTACATCATCACGACCGCTCGGAAGCGGGATACTGGCGAATGGGATGAAGAACTGGCCCATTTCTACATGTCTACGGATCCAGAGCATGATATTTATGAGCATACCGTAGTTGTGGATTCATGGAACAATATTGGAAAGTATATAGGTGCGAAAAACGCTTTCTTTATATTTGACGAACAGCGCGTTGTTGGCAGCGGTGCATGGGTGAAATCGTTCCTGAAGATCACAAAGGAGAACGAGTGGATTCTGCTGAGTGCAACGCCCGGTGACTGCTGGACGGATTATATTCCGGTGTTTATTGCAAACGGATTCTTCCGGAATCGTACGGAGTTTAATAACCAGCACGTTGTCTATGCCCGCTTCTCAAAATATCCAAAGATCGACCGTTATCTGAACACGCAAAGGCTTGTGCGGTTACGGGAGCGGGTACTGGTAGACATGGATTTCGAACGGGCAACGGTTTCGCACCATGAAAACGTCTTTGTGGACTATGATAAACCGAGATATTTGCAAATATGTCGGAATCGCTGGGACCCTTGGGAGAACAAGCCAATCGAGACAGCCAGCGAGTTCTGCTACCTGCTGCGGAAGCTCGTCAATTCGGATGAGAGCCGCCAGCGGGAAGTGGTGGATATTTGCATGACCCGGCCCAGAGTCATCATCTTCTACAACTTTGACTATGAGCTGGATATTCTGCTGAATCTGGCCTATAACGAAGGCGTGGAAGTAGCACAATGGAACGGGCATAAGCATCAACCGATTCCGGATGGAGAGCGATGGGTCTATCTCGTGCAATATAACGCCGGGGCAGAAGGCTGGAACTGCATCAAGACGGACACCATTATATTTTACTCGCAGAACTACTCTTATAAAATCATGGAGCAAGCTTCTGGGCGCATTGACCGGCTGAATACGCCTTACAAGGATCTCTGGTACTACCATCTGAAGAGTAGGAGCGGTATTGATCTTGCGATTTCGAGAGCGCTGAACTCGAAGAAGGCATTTAACGAAAGGAAATTTTATGGAGAGTAATGATATTCGAGAGCTGTTTCCCAAGGAAATCGTAGAAAAAGCCAACAAAGAAATGATTGATTACGCAGTTTCTGACGAGTTGGCGCTCAAAATAATGATTCGCTCCACCAAGGATGCTGCTTTTCAGAATTTCCTTGTAAATTATGTTATTAGCGCGATTGGTAAAATTATTGAAAAGTTGGAGGCGGAAAACGGATGACACTGTTTCATGGAATTTACAAGTGCCGCTTGTGCGGAGAATTATTTGAGTCTATTACGACTGCCAGTGAAAATACGGCAATTGAATCCGTTTTGGGTGTAGCCTGTGATGGTAAATGGTATCCGAAAGGCTGTGGAATTGGTGCGCATGTACGTGACATTCACCATTGCAAAGATGGAAGCTTGGGAATAGGAGATTTTCAAGGATTCAAAAAGGAGGAAGACAAATGATTAGAGATTCTGAAGATCGCACGGAGTTTGAAACCGGTGCCAAGCGCGATATTTATGATTTTTTGAGGCTTGCTGCGACGATCTCTGAGAAACTTGCAGATGTCTTAAACGCGATTGCGGAATGCAGCGAGAAAGTGACGGCTTGTTTTATGGACTTGTTTGAAGAAATCAAGAGGCAGCCATTGAAGATGATTCTACAGAAGCTGCGTCCTGACTACAAGGACAAGTGCAAAATCCGGTGGCTGGATATTCCCAACAAGGTTATGCAGGGAAGAATCAGGAGGTTCTGCTAATGGGAAATATTTCAAAGAAAATCAGAAAGAAGCTTGTCAAAGTTATCAATGCTAATTGTCATCGTGTAACGCACTTTGGAGAGCACAATGCAACGTTTGTTCCTTACGACAGCAGCCCACTGTCTGCTATTTGGAAATATCTCTGCATCAGCGATGACGGTGTTTTTACAGGTCGCTTCTTGGTTGATCGAAGCGAAAAACATATTCCTTTTAGCGAGAGATACTGTTACATCAATGCTCCAGAACAACTGTTCGCCCCAAGAGCGCATATTGAAATCAACAAACAAATTGTCAATAGACTAAAAGAACACAACCAGCTTTATGCTGTTTATTACACATGGAGGAAAAGGAAATGATTAAAGACTCTGGCGACCGCACGGAGTTTGAAACTGGTGCCAAGCGTGACATGCACGCAGGGAAGGGGCGGATGGACCTTCTGCCTTGGTATGGCATCATGGAGGTTAGCAAGCACTGCGAGGAGGGTGCGTTGAAGTACGGCGAGCACAACGTGGATAAGGGTATCCCGCTGCATTCGCTGCTGGACAGCGCTTCTCGGCACCTTGCAAAGTACATGGTCGGAATGGACGACGAGGACCACCTGCGAGCTGCCTGTTGGAACCTGCTGTGGGCTCTTAACCAGCGCATGACCCATCCGGAGTTGGATGATAGGTTTGCGGTGAAGGTTGGGAAGGTTAAGAAAAAGAACTATCAAGTCCTTTGCCCCAATTGTGAGGCTACGATTATTAAAGAGAATGGTCAGATTTGCGATGGGGTAAGATTTCGAGCAGATGTTTCTGGAGAAAAACTTGAATTAAAGTGTTGTTTTTGCAACCATTCGGTGCTTGTTCCCATGAAAGATATTCTGGATGATAGGTTCTCCGTTAAGCAGGAGAAGACCCAGAAAAAACGTCCTTGGATATCGGTTGAGTGTACCAATTGCAATAAACGCCATCCTGTTGCCCCTGAGGTGTGGCTGTACGACATGGATGAAGTTCCTGCGAGCAGTAGAATTTTGAAATGCCCGTTTTGCAATGGGCATTGGGTACATAAATACATCGGCGACCTTGACGGATATGCAGATCCTGACGAGACACTTGTTGCCGTTAAATGCGGTGACTGTAATGCTCATTTTGAGATTCCTACATCTAACTGGAACAGTATGAAGGAGTGCACAATCCATAACGGTAAGGTTCTGGCACATTGCCCTCGCTGCGGAAAGGACACTTTTATTTCGGAGGTAAGCGCTGATGAATAACTGGATGCGCGAAGTGGATTATGCAACCTACTGCCCGAAATGCAAGAGCTTCAAGGTGCTGGAGACGGACGAGCCCTGCAATGAGTGCCTGACGGAGTGTGCGCGGGAGGGCAGCAAGAAGCCTATCAACTTCAAGGAAGCCAAGGTGAAGGTCAAATGATATTTACTGAAGAGGATTTGAACTCCCTGAACGCTATTGCCGGATTACTTGCTTCATTCGGATTCGATAGTCAGGCAGGTTGTGTTCTTTATATTCAGCATAAAATCGTAAAGGCCATAGAGGCAGACGAAAGGAAATGCAGAAATGAGAAACATGTCTAAGAAAACATGGAAACTCCGGGTTTGGAGTCACATGACCGAGATGCAGAAGCTGGACATTCTGCTGAAGCACGCTAAGGTTCCGCATACGTATGACCCGAAGTACCTCGGCAGTTACAACGAGCAAATTATCGTGTATAACTCGGAAGGTCAGCGTATGTGGGATGCTATTTGTTTTCATGGAAGTTTTAGTCTCTCCGGAAGTTATGGAGCTGAGCAAGGGCTTATCGAGGTGATGGGCGCACAACTACTTGGCCATGATGATGTTGAGGGCTGGCTCACGGCTCGTCAGGTTGCAAAGATGTGGAAGTGTAGAAATGCTACGTAAAATCGTTGAGTATGTTAAAAAGATATTCCGTAGGACAATTTGAAAATCTATATTTTTATATTTGAAGGAAGATGCTTGTATGCAACGCATGAACATTAAATGCTGCCATTGTGGGGACTATACCCCATTTATCACAGAGGAGAACATTGAAGTTATTCCTCAAGTTAATCTCACAAGAATCGATGTGGATATTTTGGGCGATATCGCCGAGGCATTGGCGGAATGCGGTTGCTTCGGTACGTGTGATTTCTTACGCCGGGTTCAGAGCGAAGTAACCCAAATTGTAGAGTATCAGGAAGAAAGGAGTAACTATGCTGCGCAAAATCGTTGATTTCGTCAAAAAGATATTCTGGACAGAGCCGATGCCGATAACGGTTAATGCCATGCGGGAGTGGACTGTGAAATCCGTGAAGTTCGAGGAAACAAAGGTGAAAATTAAATGAGAAATATGTCTAAGAAGACACGAAAACTTATTGATCGAAAGGTCGTCCATAAGTATTTCTGGTTCGATTACTTGGAGGGAAGCATATTCTATCACTCAAACCATGTTTGGCCTGCACGTTTGTGGATTGGTGATGCAATCGACCATAATGACGATACTCAGTGTTGGATGTATGTGCCAGCTCATAAAGAATATGTGCAGACAATTCTGATTGTGAAAAAGGGCGCGCCACTTTCTCCTAAAGTTTCTGAATGGATTAACCGTCGCCGAAAAGAATTTGGATGCAAAAAAGGAGGACTTCGTAAAAATTATGTTGCGCAAAATCGTTGATTTCGTCAAAAAGATATTCTGGACAGAGCCGATGATTTCGACAGTCAACACGCTGAAAGATGCCATGAGGGATCTTGAGGTTGCTAGGAACCACTTTGAGAACTGTGACCCGGAGTTTATCACGGCTGCTATCTTCGAGCTGAACGCTGCGGAGAGCAGGGTGGATGCTGCGAGGAGGTGTGCGGTATGACTACATTGTATTGCCCTACTTATTTCTGCAATTTTTGTGAGCAGGAATTTGAAGTAGGGGAACGCTACCGTAGTGGAGCAGAAGCATTTGATAAAGCGAAAAAAGAACTACTGTATAACAAAGCGGTTCATATTTGCAATAATGGCAACATTGGTGTTGGAACCTTTATTGGATTTGAAAGGGTGGAAATCGGTGACTAATAATACTTGGGAGAGATTCGGTACATTCCTTGGGCATTTGCTGGCGGCGACTGTATCCATCTGCGCATGGCTGCTGATCATTGTGTTCACGCTGAAGCTGATCTGGTTTATTCTGTTCCGGATTCTGGTATGAGGTGAGAGCAATGGATGACGGAAGAGTATCTTATGAGGAAGCAGTGGAGGCCATACGGCGACTTGGATATGCTGGGGTTGAACGAGAGGAAAATGAGGTGACACTGTATGCAGATGATGTTCCGTACTGCTCGGTGAAGAATGTGCATTATCCACTTAGGGTATGGGACGAAGAGCATTGTCATCGGATTACTATTGAGGATTGCAGAACGCTCGAAGACGCTATTTGGCGTTTTAATAATGGCGATTGTACTTTATATGAGGCGCGAGCTTGGTGCCTCGTTAATAATGCTCCTCAATATGAGTTTTTAAGGCGAATCTCTGAACCAAGGCCAGAATTCACGGGTGCATATAATACTAGGCCGCAAGAGAAAGAACCGTGGCCATATCGAGTGGTGGCTTTTCTGAATCGCTGTCTTGAAATTCTGATCAATTCGATTTTGGAGGATTTTGCATGAGATGTTGTCCTATGTGCTATTCCAAAGCATATTTGAAGAATACGGGAGCTATTACATGTGGTACGACCATGAAGCTTAATTACGAGATTTCATGTTGTAATTGTGGACTTGGTCCGGATAAAACTGGCACAGTCCTGATGACATACAACGAAGACAGCATGCAGGGAGCAATTGATGACTCAAATCTGAAACAGCTTATCAAAGAGTGGGATTCTATTTTGAGAGACCCTGAGAAAGAAAAGGGAAACTAATTATGAAGCACACGTTTTGGTTTGAATGTACTGATAATGGTGGTGGACATCAGAGTTTTGTGGTCGTAGCAAATGACAAGCAGGAAGCCATCAAGAAGGGCATGGCATTCGCGAAGAAGCATGCTTCGGGTGATATCTGTGGGGATTGGACTTGCAGATTGATATCGGAGTGGACAACATGAACAACGACTTCGGAGCACTTACGATACTTGCTCCAAAATGCCAGAAGTGCCCCAAAGTGAAATCCTGCGATCATAAACAAATGGCTCATCTCGGATACATAGTTCCACAAAGGGGCAACGGAAAGAGCCTCAGTCAGCTCGAAATGGTGGATTCACTGATGAAAAGGAGATTTAATTATGAAAATCGTTGAACCTAAGTACGAGATCCTCACTGATATTTCTGAGGGCGGCATCAAAGAGCTCCAGCAGATCGAGCGGGTGGCCCGTGTCTGCTACAAGAGCGAAGACAAAATCACGCCGGATGGTGAGTCGGCGAAGAAGCTGGTGGGCTTTCTGGTGAAGCAGGGGCATGAGGCTATGCTGGAGCATTCTCAGCTGTCCGTGCTGTTCACCTGTGACCGTGGCGTGGCCAATGAGTTGGTGCGGCATCGCATTGCGAGCTTTGCACAGGAGAGCACTCGGTACTGCAACTACTCGAAGGAGAAGTTTGGCAATGAGCTTACGTTCATCTGGCCGTCCTATGTCCGTGGTGAGCAGTATTGCGAACTGAACGATAGCGAGGTTACGATCAAAAGCTCATTCTTGGAAGCTATGACTTATGCCGAAAAGGACTACAAGCTGATGATAGCTAACGGTATGCGCCCCGAACAGGCTCGCTGTGTGCTGCCTTTGTGCCTGAAAACTGAAATCGTGGTGACGGCCAACTACCGTGAGTGGCGCAATATCTTTAAGCTGCGTACTCCTGTGGCGGCCCATCCTCAGATGAGAGAGCTGATGTGCCCGCTGCTGCTGGAGCTTCAGAAGAAGATCCCGGTGGTGTTCGATGATATTTACACGTTCTGGCCGGTGGATGACCAGACGCGTAAGGAAAGCATGGTGAAGTAACTATGAAAGGAATTGATAAGAAATATATTGACGTGCTGCAACAGTTTGGCTTTCATTTATACACGACCGAAACCGGGTATAAACTGTGCTATAACCCGATAGGTGGAACATTCTCTGCAAATTTTAATGACGAGAATTTTGTAGAGAACCTAATCAACTTTGCAGAGACATTTGATCCGAGTACCTATGCCTCGGTTGAAATCGAGGGCCCCTGCTCAATCAAAGAGCTTGCCGAGACAGTTAAAAGTCTGGAAAAAATTCAGCTTCTCCTCCTGAAAGTAGCTCTTGCATTTGTAAAGATCGATAAAGAAAGCATGGTGAACGAGAATGCAGCAGAAAACGTATGACTTCCTCATCCAGATGCGGGTGCCGGTGATTACATTCGGCGGCGAGCTCATGGGTGAGGCAATTGAAATCTTCATGGATAAGCTGGCGCATCATCAGTTCGTTTCATTGTCTGATGTCGAATGCGCATTGGCAGATAAATTCAGTTGCAGCCGCGGTTCGGCGGATCGTCGTTTGCGCAGAGCGATGGAGATGACGGAGTTCCGGGCAGGGGAGTATCCGAATCCCGAACTGGAGAAACTGCGGGTTGAATTCCGCATCGATACATGGTCGGTCAAGAAGTTCCTTTATGCAGCGGCAAGGAGGCTGATGAGTTATGAATAAGAATCGAGCGATATGTTTGATTTGGTGTACGCTGATGCTGTGTCTGAGTATCTGGTTGTGCGGGTGCTCGAAACGGACGGAGAGCAAGAGCACCACGAGCGACGAGCAGGATTATCACATCACTATCTATTATCCGAACAGCAGAGACGTGTATTTGGAGGGTGACGGTAAAGTGCTTTGGCTGAAATCTACTGACCAAAAGATTGTGGCTCGGATTGATGATAAGGTTTATGGTGTGAGTTGGAATAATGTCATTGTGGAGTGGGAGGTGAAATAGGAAAGGCGCGAAAATAACAGCCTCTATTACGGAGGTGATTATTTATGTTCAATGAGATTATCATGACAATTAGTGAATGGAAAGCTGTTTATCACATGTTTGTGATAATGGTGTATAGATACTATTATGATGGTACATGCACGCTTATACAGAAAGAGTTTGCTAAGAATCCTAGGAGATTCAGGCGCAATTGCTGTAAGCGTATGCAATATCATTATGGAAAGTACTGTTACATATTACGCAGACTGGGGTATCTGGCGGAGAGCATTGAAGAGCTTAACATGATATACATTGAAGAAGTAAGAGCGTTTTGCAGGGATATATTTCCCTAAACAATGAGAGGCGTAGAGAAATCTACGTCTCTTTATTTTGTTCTGCCACGAAAGAAGGCGATTCCAATGCAGTAAATAGAATGTTCGAAGCATGAAGTGTTAATTTTGGAGGTTTAACATTATGGACGAAATCAAATTTCCGAATGGCTCGGTTCCGGTTCGAGTGGCAGCAAAGGTATATGGTCATGATCCTTCATGGGTGCGTGCTGGTATTATTTTGGGATGGCTTCCCATTGGGCATGCAACCAGAAATGGAGTTCCGGTACCTGCTGACATCAAGCAAATGGATTCGAAGCGTGGCAGAATCAACTACTACATCTCGCCGAAGTTGCTGTATGAAGATACGGGATATCTGTGGGATGGTAAGCGGTGAGCCTGCTTTGTATTTGAATATGAGTAACCGGTAAATAAAAAGGCCTCACATTCGTTGTTTGAGCGAGTGTGAGGTCTGTTTTTATGGTTTGGTGACGCGAAAATTTCTTGATGCTTTATGAGATGATTAGTCTCGAAATTATATTTTGGAGGTATAAGACTATGAAAATTTCTAAGGAAGATACTAAGATGGCTTGGTGGACGTTGGGCCGACTTGTTGTTGGAACCATCCTTTGTGGAGCGGGATTTGTGACCGCAATCAAAGGAGTTGGTTGTTGCGGTATGGTCGCCATGGCGGAAATTATGCACGAGGCGGCACCGGAGGAATGCGAAAAAATAGCTGAAAAATTGAACGACTAATCGGCTGTACGAGGCGTAGAGAAATCTACGTCTCTTATTTTTTCTAAAAGGGGTTATAAACTTTATGTGCAACTACGACTCTATAAAGCAAAATTATTGTGGAGATGCTCTTCTGCTTAACGCGCAAGGACTCAATCCGAAAGATTTATTTCATATAGATCGTGAGTATGGACGAGTCATTAAAATAAGGAAAAACGCAACGTTGGACGATGTTGGCGTTGCCTTAGTAAATGGAGCCATTGAATACCATGATGGCCGGACATGGTGTATGATAAATGATATTTCAATGAACGATTGGCTTTGGTTGTTTGGTTTGGTTATTCGTATTCAGGATAGAGGAATTCCCAATGTTCCGGTATCATGAAAATATACAGTTGCTCATTGCGGAAGTAATTAGTTGACTACCTGTGCCGTAATTATAGGAGTATCCCTATCGAAAAATACGTGAATGGCTGCGCGGCCAATAGCGTATGTACTACTTGCGTCCAGCGTTGCATTGGCAATCATCCCTCCAACGCAAGCAAGTCCCAGCAATCTTATATCACTTGTATGGCCATTCTTTGTGAAAACTCTATGACCAAAAGTTTTGTTGACCTTGGTTAAAGACTTTTCTGGGATAGAACTAATAAGATATGTTGCTGTGTTAAAGCCGAATTTTGTCATGCAAGAACGAGATGCTCCACAAATTAAGGTAGAAGCATAATAACCCGAAAGGAATGTTTTTACCTCTTCGTCAGTTGGATTATACCCAGCCATATAGGCGATAGTGAGAATCATCCGCAATTGAAGGCCTGCTGTGCCAACTGTTTCACAAAAACTCAATTTCGTATGTACAGGAATGTATGAGTCTCCTGTGAAAAGATTGCAAATGCTAGTGCATGAAGACCTTACAACTGTTAATTTAACAAGTCGTTCGGAAGCAACCTTGGGATCTGGAGTTTTTGCAAGAAGGTCTGAAGCTAGTTTTTGATATCCTGCGAGTTCACCTAAACTGAGGGCACTGTTGTATAAGTTGCCGATAGTAATTGCATCTGTCATATTATATCACCATTATAAGAATAAACCGCATTCAAGAAAAATTACTGGCGCTAGTATAACACGATTTTTTCTGAATAGGTGGACAAAGTATGAACAAAACCAAACGAAGGAACGTTAAAAGTAAATATTGTTAATCATTGAAAATCCGAGAGAGGGTGAATTTCAAGGAAAACATGCGTATAATCGACATATATTACAGAAGCCGTGATTCTCCTCAAATCGAATTTTTGATTTCAAATATTTTTCTGAAATGTAGGAGTCAAGCGGCTTGACGCTGATACGTCTCCATGATATTCTTATACCAAGATGAGGAGGTGCTTTTATGGCACGGACGGTAAAATGCCCTAGCTGCGGTGCTGAACTGACAGTAAAAGATGACAACCGAGACTTTATGTTTTGCGAGTTCTGTGGGACGAAAGTTCGGCTGGATGACTATCAGGAGACGCATCGGTATGTGAATGAAGCGGAAGTCCAGAGAGTGAAGGCTGAGAAAGAGCTGGAGCTCAAGCGGATGGAGATGGAAGAGAAGAAACGGCAAAGCGATCGAAAGCACGCAATGTACATAGGTGTGATAGGCCTGTGTCTTATGATTGTTTTTACAGGTCTATTCATATACTTTGGCATGAGTGCAAGTGTCTGATTTTTACATTTGCCCATTTTCATTTGCCGCTTTTTGTGAATTTTTGTGATGAAACGTCGGAATTCGTC
>ERZ1034871.318-NODE-318-length-29263-cov-7.512907_pt1 | contig 29263 bp, 20 predicted proteins | sample MGYA00520631_ERZ1034871 | MGnify/ENA primary metagenome ERZ1034871 (study PRJEB33766, sample SAMN09781721) | gut metagenome | biome: gut microbiome | host: Homo sapiens | place: Madagascar | study: EMG produced TPA metagenomics assembly of the PRJNA485056 data set...
GAAAATAATGGTCAAAACATTTGGATTTTAACATAGAAAGCAGATTTACACAGATTGTCAGGGTGCGTAGTGTCTCCCACAGAATTCACGGAATTCACAGAAGTATGGTGCAAAAAAATCCCACAGATTTCACAGAGCACGCAGAAGTCTTAGCCTAAAACATCTGTGTAATTCTGTGAAATCTGTGGGAGTATATCTCAGCAGAGTGGAATCCGTGGGAGAACATTGCGTGGGGTAGGCAGGGATGCCGTACCCTCCTATGCGCGCTCTTTGTAGATGACGTTGTTGGCGCCGCTGGTGATCTTGAGCGCTTCAGGGTGCTCCTTGATGAACGAGTCGATATGGCGCACGCGCTTGCTTTCGAGAATCTCGTCCACGGCGATGAGGATGCCCGTCTCCTCGACGTCGCCGAAGCCGTAGTTGATGGCGGTGCCGAAGAGCTTCATGGTGGGCGAGAGCGACATGTAAGCGTTCACGAGCGGCGGGATGTTGTAGCCCAGCGCACGAATCTCGCGGTTGAGTATGAGATAATCCTTCTTGAAGTCGTCCTCGCAGAACAGCGCCGCAAGCTCCTCCTCCGGTGTCTCTATCTTCAGCGGATGGAGCGGCAGGATGAGATTGTCCTTGTCGTCGAAGTGCTTCTTGAGGAAGTAGAGAATCATGTCGCGGCCGCGGCGTATGTACGACGGGTACATAGTCATCTTGCCGAAGAAATACTTCACGTTAGGCTTGATGACGGTGAGTGCGCCGAGACCGTCCCACAGGTTGTCGAGCGCGAAGAGGCTCTTCGCTCCGCGTCGTGTGCTCTGATACTCGAGCGTCACGAACGAGCGTCCCAACTCGATGGTGTAGGGCATATAGTCGTCGATGAACTTGTCGGAGAAGTGGAACATGTGGCTTGTGGCGAGCTTCGGCTGGCGGTTTTCGTCGAGCTCCCAGTCGGTGCCGAGCAAGTATCGGTATCCGCCGATTATCTCCTCCGCCTCGGGGTTCCACACGATGAGCTGCTTATAGCAGTTCGCGCAGGTGTCGAACTCGTCGATGTCCATCGACTTGCCGGTGCCGCCGCCCGCTTCGCGGAATGCTATCTCGCGCAGTCGGCCTATCTCGCGCATCACGTTCGGCGCGTTGTGTGCCGTGATGATGTATATCTCGTTGTTGCTCTTGTTGGTCATGCGGAGCTGGCGCTCGGGCGTGAGTTCGCTCTTGAGCAGCTCTTTGCTTACCGGTTCAATGATTGGTTCTTCCATTTGTGTGTTGTTTTTTCTTGCTTTCTCTTCTTCTTGGGGTGGTTCTTGGGGGGTGCTCTTTTGGGGGCGCTCTTTGGGGGCGCTTAGGCCTTTCTAAGCCTTCTTAAGCTTTTGCTAACTAAGCCTTTCTAAGCCTTCTTAAGCCTTCTTTGGCCTTTCTAAGCCTTTGCTAACTAAGCCTTCTTAAGCCTTTTGGGCATTCTTAAGCCCTCCCCGACGGGGAGGGTTGGGAGGGGCTTAGCTTGTACACCTCCTGCTGCACCCACTGTGCCCACTCGTACGGCGTGCGGCTCTTGTCGAACGTCTGCCAGGGTATAGGCTTTCCGATGTATATGTCGAAGTGTTTGCCCACGTTGCGGTACATCTCGTCGACGAGGAATATCATGGCGAGGTTGAACGGCAGCCAGCGGTCGCTGAACTTGGCGATGCGGTAGAAGCGCTCCGAGTTGCGTCCGCTGAAATAGATGGGCACCACGTCGCGGTGGCACTCCACGCTCTTTGTTATGAACGTCTTCTTCCACGGCAGGTCGTGTATCGAGCCATCCTTCTGCTTGCGACTGTTCAGTCCGGCGGGGAACATAAGCATGTGGTTGTCGCTCTTGAAGCCCGCCTCAACCATGCGCGGGAAATCGCGTCCCTGCCGACCGGTCTTGTTGATGCCGATGCACACCGGCGCCAAGCCCGGCAGATTCATCAGCAAGTCGTTGACGAGGTAGCGGAAGCGTCCGTCGTAGTGGCGTCCGATGATTGAGCCGAGCGCCACTCCGTCCTGTCCGCCCAGCGGATGGTTGGACACGAACGTGTATAGCTTGCCGTCGTCTTTCGGCGGAAGGTTCTCCTTGCCGATGATGCGTATGTCCATCTTCAGATAGCGCACGGTAGACTCCAGCCACTCTACGCCGCTCTCGTTGCGGTGCTCCCAGATGAACGCGTTCACCTGGTCCTGGTGGATGATTTTCTTGAGCCATCCGACGAGCAGTCCGGGCACGTAGCGCGCCTTGCTGCCCATCTTGCTGCGCAGTATCTTTTCGATATCTATTGTCTTTTCTGTTATCTCGTTCATATACCCGAAATATCTGTTACTTTTTCGATATTTGGTGCAAAAATACTACATCTTTTTTACATACGAACAATTTCGTACAAGAAATGTCGTATTTAAACAAAATTGATAAAGATTTGTAACCATGTGTGCGAATTTTTGTGTACCTTTACACCCAAATACGCATATATAATGTATAAGAACAACACTGACAATCCTACAACAGCAACAACATATCATGTACCGGTGCTTCTCGGCGAGAGCGTCGACGGACTCGACATCAAGCCGGGCGGCGTTTACGTAGATGTCACCTTCGGTGGCGGAGGGCACTCGCGCGAGATACTCTCCAGGCTCACCGACGGCGCACACCTCTACAGTTTCGACCAGGACGCCGACGCCGAGCGCAACATTCCCGACGCCGGCGACAGCTTCACGTTCGTGCGCAGCAACTTCCGCTATCTGAAGAACTGGATGCGCTACTACGGCGTGGAGCACATCGACGGATTGCTCGCCGACCTCGGCGTGTCGTCGCACCACTTCGACGACGCCGAGCGCGGATTCTCGTTCCGCTTCGACGCGCCGCTCGACATGCGCATGAACAAGCGCGCCGGACGCACCGCTGCCGAGATAGTGAACACGTACGACGAGGAACAACTCGCCGACATCTTCTACATCTACGGCGAACTGAAGAACTCGCGACGCATAGCCGCGGCGCTCGTCAAGGCACGTCAGCAGGCGGAGATAAAGACAACGAAGGATTTTCTGGCTGCCGTGGAGCCTTTTTTCAAGCGCGAGCGAGAGAAAAAGGACATGGCGCGACTCTTTCAGGCATTGCGTATTGAAGTGAACCACGAAATGGATGCGCTGCGCGAGATGCTGCTCGCAGCTACCGAACTGCTCGCCCCCGGCGGACGACTCTCGGTGATAACCTACCACTCGCTCGAAGACCGCATGGTGAAGAACATCATGAAGTCGGGCAACGTGGAGGGAAAGGTGCAGCAGGACTTCTTCGGACGTATCGAGACGCCGTTCCGCCTCGTCAACAACAAGGTGATACTGCCCTCGGAACAAGAACAAGAAGAAAACCCACGCAGCCGCAGCGCAAAACTAAGAATTGCTGAAAAGAAATGAGACAATGAAAGAAGATAACCCCATAACAGACGCCATAAAGGTGGCTGTGACCAACACAGAAGACAACGCTAAGGGCGAACAGACGACTGGAGAAACGGCTGCTGCCGCTGAGCCTACGGCTGCTGCAGCAGAGCCTGCAGCCGACAAACCGACAGCGCAAACAAAGACAGCGACCGCACCAGAAACGGCGGACGACGACGTAGACAGCGCACCGTCGCTGCGCACAATCATACGACAGCAAGCCATAGAAGACGAACTGCCGCTGACGAAGAACGTGACGCTGGGAAAGATTCTCGGTGGCGAAATGCTCAACACGCAGTTCCTGCGACAGCAGATATGGGTGATAGTGTTAATAACGCTGTTCATCATCGTCTATATCTCGAACCGATACAAGTGTCAGCAGAACCTCATCAAGATAGACAATCTGCAGAGCGAGCTGGAGGACGCAAAGTACAGAGCACTCTCAAGTTCGAGCGACCTCACGCAGCAGACTCGCGAGAGCAAGGTGCTCGAACGCCTGCACAACGACAAGGACAGCACGCTGCACATACCTACGCAGCCACCGTATATTATAACCATTCCTAATCAAGAAGAGAAATGAGCAAGTTTGATAGCAAGAAAGTAATGCCACGCTATGCGTTCATTGCCGTCATAATGACGCTGGTGGCTATAAGCGTGCTGGGAAAGACGCTATATATCATGACGGCAAAGCGCGCATACTGGGAGGAAGTGGCAGACCGCGTGAAGGTAGACAGCCTCAAGACGCAGCCTATGCGCGGAAACATACTGAGCTGCGACGGACAACTCATGGCGTCGTCGCTGCCGCAATATAACATATACATGGACTTCAAGGCGCTGCGCGAAGCGAAGAAGGACACGCTCTTCTGCGAGAAGATCGATTCTATCTGCCAGGGGCTCAACGCAATCTTCCCCGACCGCACGGCGGCTGAGTTCAAGAAGCATCTCATGGAGGGCTTCAAGAAGAACAAGCAGCACTGGCCCGTGTGGAACCGACGCATCAACTACAGCACGTTCTCAGAAGTGAGGCGTCTGCCCGTGTTCCGTCTGAAAACCAATCAGGGCGGTTTTCACTGGGAGGAGCATAACGCTCGCAAACTGGCGTACGGTTCGCTCGCAGGCCGCACCATCGGAAAGATGTTCGGCGCGAAGGATACCGCACAATGCGGCTTGGAACTCTCGTACGACTCGCTCCTTAGAGGCGTAGAGGGCATCAGACACAGACGCAAGGTGCTGAACAGATATCTCGACATCACGGATACGCCGCCGGAGAACGGCGCCGACATCGTCACTACTATCGACGTGTCGATGCAGGACCTCGCTGAACGCGCGCTGCTCAAGGAGCTGCGACTCATCAACGCCAACGTGGGCGTGGCTATCGTGATGGAGGTGAAGACCGGCGACATCAAAGCCATCGTCAACATGACGAAGTGTGCCGACGACGACTATCACGAGATAAAGAACCACGCTATAAGCGACTTGCTCGAACCGGGTTCGGTGTTCAAGACCGCAAGCATAATGGTGGCGCTCGACGACGGAGTGGTCGACACAACCTACCGCGTGGAGACTGCCGGCGGCGTCTGGCCGATGTATGGCAGAGAGATGAAAGACCACAACTGGCGACGCGGCGGCTACGGTATGCTCACTCTGCCGCAGACGCTCATGGTGAGCTCAAACATCGGAGTCAGCCGCATCATCGACGACCACTATCACAACACGCCAGAGAAGTTTGTGCAGGGAATATACCGACTCGGACTCGCCGACGACCTGCACATTCCGCTGCAAGGCGCATCGCCGGCACGCATCCGAATGCCGAAGAAAGACTCGCGAGGCAAGCAGTATGTCAACTGGAGCAAGACCACTCTGCCCTGGATGAGCATCGGCTACGAGACGCAGGTGCCGCCTATCTCCACTCTTACCTTCTACAACGCCATTGCCAACGGCGGAAAGATGGTTGCGCCGCGCTTCGTGAAGGCTGTGATGAAGGACGGAGTCGTAATAAAAGAGTTCGACCCCGTAGTGCTGCGTGAGCAGATAGCCAAGGAGTCGACGATAAAGAAGATAACCACGATACTTGAGCACGTAGTGAGTCAGGGTCTCGGAAAGAAAGCCGGCTCGCCCTCGTTCCTCGTCGCAGGAAAGACCGGAACGGCTCAGATATCAAAAGGAGCCGCCGGCTATAAGAGCGGACAGATGAACTATCTGTTGTCTTTCGCCGGCTTCTTCCCCGCATACGAGCCGCGCTACAGCTGCATCGTCTGCATACAGAAGTCGGGTCTGCCGGCTTCGGGCGGCGGCATGAGTGGCGTTGTGTTCCACGACATCGCAGAGGGTATCATGGCGCAGAGCCTCAAGCTGGAGGCTTCTGACGCCCGCGACTCGCTTTCTGTTCTCATCCCGCAGGTTAAGAGCGGCAATGTGCTGGCTGCAAGCTATGTGCTTGAGCATCTCGGCGTGAAGCAGCGCACAGACTGGGACGGCTCTTATCTCAACGGAAACCCCATCTGGGGACGCGCCGATGAGAGCGACAGAAGTGTCATTCAGCTGAAACGCGTAAACGAAGGCGACAAGTCGGTAATGCCCGACGTTCACGGCATGGGAGCTCGCGACGCCGTCTTTCTTATCGAGAGCAGAGGCGTAAAGGTTAGGCTCACGGGCAGAGGAAAGGTAACGGAGCAGAGCATCGGCGCAGGAGAAAGAATAAAGAAGGGCATGGTATGCTCGCTTAAACTCGGATAAAAAACAAAGATATATGAAACTTAAAGAATTGCTTAAGAACATCACCGTTCTTGCTGTTAAAGGCAGCGATGATGTAGAAGTGACGGGTGTCAACATCGACTCTCGCCGTATCAAGGACGGACATTTGTTCGTGGCAATGAAGGGCACTCAGGTAGACGGACACAAGTTCATACCGAAGGCGGTGGAGCTCGGCGCAAAGGCTGTGCTCTGCGAGGAAATACCAGAACAAACCGACGAAAACGTAACTTATGTGCAGGTGGCAAGCACCGAAGACGTAGTGGGTGAGGTGGCAACAACGTTCCACGGCAATCCTTCTACCAAGCTGAAGCTCGTAGGAGTGACCGGAACGAACGGTAAAACCACTATCGCCACCTTATTATATAATATGTTCTCGAAGATGGGACATAAGTGCGGACTGCTTTCTACCGTGTGCAACTACATCGTTGACGAGGCTGTGCCGGCAGACCACACGACGCCAGACCCGATAGCGCTGAACGAACTGCTTCACCGCATGGTGGATGCAGGCTGCGAGTACGCCTTCATGGAGTGCTCGTCTCACGCCATAGCGCAGAAGCGCATCGGTGGACTCACTTTCGCCGGCGGTCTGTTCACCAATCTCACACGAGATCATCTCGACTATCACAAGACTTTCGAGAACTACCGCAACGCGAAGAAGGCTTTCTTCGACATGTTGCCCAAAACTGCCTTCGCTATCACCAACGCCGACGACAAGAACGGCATGATTATGGTGCAGAACACGAAGGCTCAGGTGAAGACTTACTCTACACGCAGCGTGGCTGACTTCAAGGCTCGCATAATAGAATGCCACTTCGAGGGCATGTATCTCGAGATTGACGGCAGGGAAGTAGGCGTACAGTTCATCGGCAAGTTCAACGTGAGCAACCTGCTGGCTGTCTACGGCGCGGCAGTTATGCTCGGCAAGAAGCCCGAAGACGTGCTCGTCGTGATGAGTACGCTGCACAGCGTGAGCGGACGTCTCGAACCTATCCACTCGCCGGAGGGCTACACCGCCGTTGTCGACTATGCCCACACGCCGGATGCTCTGGAGAACGTGCTCAACGCCATCCATGAGGTGCTCGACGGAAAGGGCGAGGTAATCACCGTATGCGGAGCCGGCGGCAACCGCGACAAGGGAAAGCGTCCGCTTATGGCGCAGGAGGCTGTGAAGCAGAGCGACCGCGTGATTATCACAAGCGACAACCCGCGCTTCGAGGAGCCGCAGGACATCATCAACGACATGCTCGCCGGACTCAACGCGCAGCAGATGAAGAAGGTGATAACCATTGTCGACCGCCGCGAGGCTATACGCACCGCCTGCATGATGGCAAAGAAGGGCGACGTAGTGCTCATAGCCGGCAAGGGACATGAGAACTATCAGGATGTAAAGGGTGTGAAGCATCACTTCGACGACCATGAAGTGGTACGTGAGTGCTTTTAGAATTTAAATTCAAAACTCAGAAATGTTATATTATCTTTTTCGTTTCCTCGAAGAATACGGCATCAGTGGCTCGCACATGTGGGGCTACATTTCGTTCCGTTCGCTGTTGGCGCTGATATTGTCGCTCGTTATCTCGGCATGGTTCGGCGAGAAGTTCATCAAGTATCTCAAGCGCAAGCAGATTACTGAGACTGCGCGCGACGCAAGCATCGACCCGTTCGGTGTGAAGAAGATAGGAGTGCCGTCGATGGGCGGCGTCATCATCATCGTCTCCATCCTTGTGCCGGTGCTTCTGCTCGGACGCCTGCGCAACATCTACCTCATATTGATGATAGTCACCACGCTTTGGCTCGGTGTGCTGGGCGGCATGGATGACTTCATAAAGATATTCCGCCACGACAAGGAAGGCTTGAAGGGCCGCTACAAGATAGTAGGTCAGGTGGGTATCGGTCTGATAGTGGGTCTTGTGCTGTGGGCTTCGCCAGACGTCAAGATGAACGAGAACCTCGTTTACGAGCGTCAGGGTCAGGAGATAGTAGTGAAGCATCAGAGCGAAGCGCACAAGTCGCTCAAGACAACCATCCCGTTCGTCAAGACCCATAACCTCGACTACTCGCGCATTACGAGCATCTTCGGCGAGCACCGCGTTGCGGCAGGCTGGATATTGTTCGTGATAATGACTATCATCGTGGTAACAGCGGTGAGCAACGGCGCCAACCTCAACGACGGTATGGACGGCATGTGTGCCGGCAACTCCGCCATCATAGGTGTGGCGTTGGGCATACTGGCGTATGTAAGTTCGCACATAGAGTATGCGAGCTATCTTAACATAATGTACATACCGGAGTCGCAGGAGCTTGTGGTGTTCCTCTGCGCCTTTGTGGGTGCGCTGATAGGCTTCCTCTGGTACAACGCCTATCCGGCTCAGGTGTTCATGGGCGACACCGGCTCGCTCACAATCGGCGGTATCATCGCCGTTACTGCGATAATCATCCACAAGGAGCTGCTTCTGCCGATACTTTGTGGCATCTTCTTCGTGGAGAGTCTGAGCGTTATACTGCAGGTCTACTACTACAAGCTGGGCAAGCGTCGCGGCGTAAAGCAGCGCATCTTCAAGCGCACGCCTATCCACGACAACTTCCGCACGCAGGCTTCGCAGCTCGACCCCGACTGCAAGTATCTCATCACTCGACCGAAGGGTGCATTCCACGAGTCGAAGATTACGGTTCGCTTCTGGATTACGACGATAATCCTGGCGGCTATGACCATTATAACATTAAAGATTAGATAGGAAGGGTGTTGAGGTGTTGAGATGTTGAGATGGTGAGGTGTTGAGATGTTGACATTTCTCTTATCGTGTTTTACATTTCCAATGTTTCCGAATCGTCTCATTTCTCAGCTGAAATACATCTTTCTTGGTTCTAAAATCATAAAACAATGAAAAGAATAGTTATTCTTGGAGCCGGCGAGAGTGGAGCCGGTGCCGCAGTGTTGGCAAAGAAGGAAGGTTTCGACGTGTTCGTTAGCGACATGTCTGCCATCAAAGACAAATACAAGAAGCTGCTCGACGACCACGCCATCGAGTGGGAGGAGCGTCAGCATACCGAGGAGAAGATTCTCTCTGCCGACGAAATCATCAAGAGTCCGGGCATACCGAAGGAGGCTCCGATGGTGAAGGCTGCGATGGAGAAGGGCATACACATCATCAGCGAGATAGAGTTTGCGGGTCGCTACACCCACTCGAAGATGATCTGCATCACCGGCTCGAACGGCAAGACGACAACGACGTCGCTCATCTATCATATCTTCAAGACGGCAGGCTACGACGCGGGCTTGGCGGGCAACATCGGACGCTCGCTTGCGCTGCAGGTGGCTGAGGATCCGCACGAATACTACATCATAGAGCTTAGCTCGTTCCAGCTCGACAACATGTACGACTTCCACGCCAACATCGCCATCCTGCTGAACATCACGCCCGACCATCTCGACCGCTACGACTACTGCATGCAGAACTACGTGGACGCGAAGATGCGCATCATACAGAACCAGACCGACAAGGACTCATTCATCTACTGGAACGACGACCCAGTAATCAAGCGCGAGCTGGAGAAGTACGACATCAAGGCTATACAGTATCCGTTCTCGGAGCTGAAGGAGAAAGGATCTATCGGCTATATGGAGGACGGCGAGTATACCATCGAGAAGCCTACGCCGTTCAACATGGAGCAGGAGGAGCTGTCGCTCACGGGCAAGCACAACATATACAACTCGTTGGCTGCGGGTATCGCGGGCAACATCACGGGCATCAAGAAGGACGTGATACGCCAGAGCCTGAGCGACTTCCCGGGCGTGGAGCATCGCCTGGAGAAGGTGTGCAAGGTAGGCGGCGTGCAGTATGTCAACGACTCGAAGGCTACGAACGTAGACGCCTGCTGGTATGCTCTTGAGAGCATGAAGACGCCTACCATCCTCATCATCGGCGGCAAGGACAAGGGCAACGACTATAACGAGATTCTCGACCTGGTGAAGCAGAAGTGCAAGGCGCTCGTGTTCCTCGGAGCCGACAACAAGAAGCTGCACGACTTCTTCGACAACGTGGGCGTGGAGATTCGCGACACCCACTCGATGAAGGACTGCGTGGCGGCTTGCTACGAGCTGGCTGAGCCGGGCGACACCGTGTTGCTGAGTCCGTGCTGCGCAAGCTTCGACCTCTTCAAGAATATGGAGGACAGAGGCGAGCAGTTCAAGACGTTGGTGAGAGGGCTGTAATAGGGTGTTGAGGTGTTGAGATGGTGAGATGGTGAAAAATGTGTTGAGGTGTTGAGATGGTGAAAGAAAGGTGGTGTGGTGGTGTGATGGTGTTATGTTGAGATTTGTATTGCTAATGTCAACATCTCAACATCTCAACACCTCAACACCTCAACACCTCACCATCTCACCATCTCAACATCTCACCATAACATCACACATCTCACCATCTCACCACAACAACACCTCAACATAAAATAACAACAAGCAATGATAAACAAGACATTAGGCAATATATTCAAAGGCGACAAGGTGATATGGATGGTGTTCTTCTTCCTGTGCCTTGTCAGCATCATCGAGGTGTATTCGGCTTCGTCGCAGCTCACGTATAAGGCGAGCAGCTATACGGCGCCGGTGCTGAAGCATATCATGCTGATCGTGATCGGAATAGTCTGCATGGTGGTGACGCTCAACGTGAAGTGCAGATACTTCAAGATGGCTACGCCGTTCGTACTGCTTTTCGCTTTAGTCACGCTGCTATGGGTGGCTATTGCCGGTGCCTCCACCAATGGTGCGCAACGCTGGATAGTACTCTTCGGCTTACAGTTTCAGCCGTCGGAGATAGCGAAGGGCGCTATGGTGCTGGCAACGGCGCAGATACTGAGTGCGTTGCAGACGGAGAATGGCGCCGACAAGCTGGCTTTCAGGTATATACTGATGGTGTGCCTCCCCATCGTGCCTCTCATCATGGTTGAGAATCTGTCGACGGCGATGCTGCTCTGCTTGGTGATATTCATGATGATGCTGCTCGGGCGTGTTCCGGCGCGGCAGTTGGGTGCGCTTTTGGGCGTCGTGGTGCTGGCTGTGGCGCTCCTGGTGTGCTGCGTCATGGCGTTCGGTACCGACGAGGAAGCGCAGAAGCCCGCTAACCAGACGCTTACCGAGCAGACTGTAGAGCAGAAGAAGGAGGATAAAAGCACTGTAGAGAGGGTGTTCCACCGCTTCGACACGTGGAAATCGCGCATCAACAAGTTCCTCGCCCACAAGGATGTGGCGCCGAAGGACGTAGACCTCGACAAGGACGCTCAGGTGGCGCACGCCAACATCGCCATTGCTACGTCGAACATCATGGGAAAGGGACCGGGCAACTCCGAGGAGCGCGACTTCGTGTCGCAGGCGTTCAGCGACTTCATCTACGCCATCATCATCGAGGAGATGGGCATCTTGGGCGCTACGGGCGTGGCTATGCTCTACATCATACTGCTGTTCCGCACGGGGCGCATAGCCAGCCGCTGCGAGAACAACTTCCCGGCGTTCTTCGCCATGGGACTGGCGCTGCTGCTCGTGACGCAGGCGCTGTTCAACATGTGTGTGGCTGTGGGCTTGGTGCCGGTGACGGGTCAGCCGCTGCCGTTCATCAGTAAGGGTGGTACGGCGACCATCATCAACTGCGTATACATCGGCGCGATACTCAGCGTGAGCCGATCGGCGCAGCGCAAGCAGGAGATAATAGCAGACACGAACGTAGCGTAGGCTTTCAGAGTGCTGAAGCCTTCGAATCGGAAAGTAGAAGCAAAACATACGTACAATTCCCGCAGCGCTGGAATGCAATTACAGCATATATGTAACAACACTACATCATATCGGTAATTGCATTCCAGCGCTGTGGGAATTTTTTTGTTCTATACGTACGTTGAAGTCCGTTCTGCGCATTCAAGCAATAGGGTCTCAGAGTGTAGGTTGCAATCGGTTGCACATTAATTAAAAAAAGCGTAATAAAAAAAGCACAATAATCTACATTATCAGAAAAAATGATTAATTTTGTAAGTTGAAAGAAATGTGAGCAAATGGAACAGGAATTAAGAGTCATTGTTAGTGGCGGCGGCACCGGAGGCCATATCTTCCCAGCCGTATCAATAGCCAATGCAATTAAATCGAAGTGCCCCAACGCGAAGATACTCTTCGTTGGAGCCCTCGGACGTATGGAGATGCAGCGTGTGCCCGACGCAGGCTACGAGATAGTAGGACTACCGGTGAGAGGATTCATCCGCCCGCTTTGGTCGCCCCGTAACATCGGTGTTGCGCTCGACTTCCTGCGCAGCAAGCGAATGGTGCGCAAGACAATCCGCGAGTTCGCGCCCGACGTAGTAGTAGGCGTAGGCGGATACGCCAGCGCAGCCACGCTCGACGCAGCCAGCTCGATGGGCATCCCCACGCTCATACAGGAGCAGAACTCATACGCCGGCGTAACCAACAAGCACCTCGCCGCAAAAGCGCGCAAGATATGCGTGGCATACGACGGCATGGAGCGCTTCTTCCCCGCAGAGAAGATAATAAACACCGGCAACCCCGTGCGCCAGAACCTCATCGAGACCACCATCTCGCGCGAAGACGCCCTGCGCAGCTTCGGTCTCGACCCAGCTAAGAAGACCATCCTCCTCGTAGGCGGCAGCCTCGGAGCGCGCACCGTGAACGAAAGCGTGCTGCAGCACCTCGACCTCGTAGAGAAAAGCGGCGTGCAGTTCATCTGGCAGACCGGCAAGTACTACAGCGCAGCCGTAGCCGAGCAGCTCAAGGCACACAAGCCCCTGCCCATGCTTAAGGTGATGGACTTCATCGGTGACATGGGAGCGGCGTACAAAGCAGCCGACCTCGTGATAAGCCGCGCCGGCGCAAGCTCAGTCAGCGAGTTCTGTCTGATAGGCAAGCCCGTCATACTCGTGCCTTCGCCCAATGTGGCAGAAGACCACCAGACGAAGAACGCTCTCGCCCTCGTCAACAAGGACGCAGCCCTCTACGTTAAGGATGCCGACGCACCCGCAACGCTGCTGCAGCTCGCCGTCGACACCGTGAACGACCCCGAGCAGCTCGCGCAGCTCACAGCCAACATAAAGAAACTTGGCAAGCACAACTCTGCCGACGTCATTGCCGACGAAGTACTCAAGCTCGCCAACAAAAAATAAAGAAACAGAAATGGAACTCAAAGATATCAAAGCCGTTTACTTCGTAGGCGCAGGCGGCATCGGCATGAGCGCCATCGCACGCTACTTCATACGCAAGGGCGTGGTAGTGGCAGGCTACGACAAGACACCCTCAGAACTCACAAAGCAACTCGAACGCGAAGGCGCACTCCTCCACTACGAGGAGAACGTAGACGAGATACCGCACGCCTGCCGCGACCCGAAACAGTGCCTCGTGATATACACACCCGCAATACCAGCCGAACACAAAGAGCTGCAATACTTCCGCGCAAACGGATTCACCGTAGAAAAGCGCGCCCAGGTGCTCGGCACACTGACACGCACACACAAGGGACTCTGCGTAGCCGGCACACACGGCAAGACATCGACCTCTACAATGTGCGCACACATCTTGCACCAGGGCCACATCGACTGCAACGCATTCCTCGGCGGAATATCAAAGAACTACAGCACCAACTACATCATCTCCGCAGAAAGTGACTATGTAGTGATAGAAGCCGACGAGTTCGACCGCTCCTTCCATTGGCTCCGCCCATGGATGAGCGTCATCACCGCCACCGACCCCGACCACCTCGACATCTACGGCACTAAAGAAGCCTACCTCGAAAGCTTCCGCCACTACACCACACTCATACAGCCCGGCGGCGCACTCATCATACACCGCGGACTCGAGATGCACGCCGACGTGCAGCCCGGAGTGAAGGTATACGAGTACAGTCGCACCGAGGGCGACTTCCATGCCGAGAACATACGCATCGACAACGGAACAATCACCTTCGACTTCGTTTCGCCCATCGAGAACGTAAAGGACGTAGAACTCGGACAGCCCGTGCCCATCAACATCGACAACGGCATCGCAGCAATGGCAATGGCACAGCTCGCCGGATGCACAGCCGAAGAACTCAAATACGGCATGAAGACATACCGCGGCGTAGACCGACGCTTCGACTTCAAGATAAACGACAGCCGACACGTACTGCTCTCCGACTACGCACACCACCCCAAGGAGATATACCAGAGCGCAAAGAGCATACGCGAACTCTACAAGGGCCGCCATATCACAGCCATATTCCAGCCCCACCTCTACACTCGCACACGCGACTTCTACCGCGACTTCGCCGATGCGCTCAGCCAGCTTGACGAGGTGATACTCACAGAGATCTACCCCGCACGCGAGCAACCCATCGAAGGCGTCACATCGCAGCTCATCTACGATAACCTCCGACCAGGCATAGAGAAGAGCATCATACGCAAGGACGACGTGCTCGACCTCGTTAAGCAGCGCGACTTCGACGTGCTCGTCATACTCGGCGCAGGCGACCTCGACAACTATATGCCACAAATAACAAAAATAATAGAAAACAAGAAGTGAAACTGTCTCCAAGCAAAATCTTCTTCATCCTAAGCGATGTACTGATAGCCGTATACCTGGCGTTCGCGTTCTGCTCATTCGACAAGAAAGGCGGAAACCATACGCTGTGCAATAAGGTGAACATCGACATCGCCGACAACGCCACAAGCGGATTCATCGATGCGAAGATAATAAAAGACAGACTGCAGAAAGGCGGCGTCTACCCCATGGGCAAGGAAATATGCAAGGTAGACGCGCGCCGAATTGAAGAAATGCTCAAGGCGAGCCCCTTCGTGCAGACAGCCGACTGCTACAAGACAGAAGGCGGACACGTATACATCAGCGTGACCCAGCGCATGCCCGTGATAAGAATCAAGGCCGACAACGGCGACGACTACTACGTTGACGACAACGACCGCGTAATGCCCACAACCCACTACGTGAGCGACCTCATCATCGCAACAGGAGCAATCAACCGCTGGTATGCCACCAACTTCCTCTCACCCTTGGGACGCGTGATAATGGCAAACGACGTGTGGAAGAACCTCATAGAGCAGATAAACGTGCTGCCTAACCACAGCATCGAAATCGTGCCGCGCGTAGGCGACCACATCGTACACCTCGGACGACTGCCCGACGGCAACCGACGCACAGACCATTACACGCTCATACGCAAGTTCATGGAAGTGAAGATGACCCGACTGCTGAAGTTCTACAAGTACGGACTCTCAGAAGTAGGCTGGAACAAATACTCGTACATAGACATCGAGTTCGACAACCAAATCATCTGCCGAAAGAAGTCGGCAAAGCATCAGGCAGCAGCTCCCGTACAGCCCGCAGCCCCCGTGCAACCAGCCGCCGAAACAACACAACCGCAGAACGAGACTACGACAACTCCGACCGCAGACACGGAGAAAAAGACCGACAACGCCTCAAACACCGACCGGACAAAGAAGAAATCGGAAACGAAATCTGAAAAGAAGTTGGAAAAAACCGAGAAGAAGACAGAAAAGAAGTCGGACAAGTCTGTGAAGAAGACCGAGAAGAAGACCGAAAAGCCCGAGAAGGCAAAGAAGTCGAAAGCCGGCAAAGCATAAAATTCGGAATCAAGTAACAAAAGATAATTAACACTCAACAAGATAAAAAAAACGTATGGCAAAGGATTTTATAGTAGCTATTGAGCTCGGGTCGTCAAAGATGACCGGAATTGCCGGAAGGAAAAACCCCGATGGCAGCATCTCTATTCTTGCTGTCGCTAAAGAAGACTCCGCCTCGTACATACGCAAGGGCGTAGCATATAATATTGAACGTACCGCACAGGGACTGAGCAACATTGTAAGCAAACTCAAGAATACTCTCAAAACCGAAATAGAACAGGTGTATGTAGGCATCGGAGGCCAAAGCATACACAGCGTCAAGAACTCCATCGTGAAGGAACTGCCGCTCGACTGCATCGTGTCGCAGGATATGGTGAACGAACTCATGGACACCAACCGCAGCATGGAATATAAAGACTGCGAGATTCTCGACGCCATAACACAAGAATACAATGTGGACGGACACTACGAGGACGACCCCGTAGGCATCCAGGCAAGACATCTTGAGGGCAACTTCCTCAACGTGCTGTGGCGCCGCTCGTTCTACCGCAACCTCAATAAGAGTCTCGACAACTCAGGCATAAAGGTGGCTGAGATGTATCTCGCCCCGCTCACGATGGCCGACTGCGTGCTCACCGACGCCGAGAAGCGCGCAGGCTGCGTGCTCGTAGACCTCGGCGCCGACACCACAACCGTATCGGTATACTACCGCAACAAGCTGCGCCATATCGCCGTGCTTCCGCTCGGCGGATCTAACGTGACCAAAGACCTCGAGTCGTTGCAGATAGACGAGATAAACGCAGAGGCGATGAAACTGAAGCACGCCTCGGCTCTGACCGACGAGAAAGATATAGACGCCGACGCAACTCTACCCATCGGCGACGGCAGAACGATACGCAGCTGCATGTTCATCCAGGTTGTTGAGGCGCGCATGCTCGAGATAGTGGAGAACGTGAAGTATCTCGTGCCACACGAGTTCGCCGACAAGCTGCTCGGCGGTATCGTACTCACCGGCGGCGGCAGCAACATGAAGAACATTGAAAAGCTCTTCCACGAAGTGTTCGACGTGGAGAAGGTACGCATCGCGAAGTCTACCACACTCAACATCAACAAGAAGGACTCCGACGTGATTCTCTCTGAGGACGGCACCACGAACACCATCCTCGGTCTGCTCGCAAAAGGCGACATGAACTGCGCCGGACGCGCCATCAGCGGGTCGCTCTTCGACGAAGAAGTGGAGCCGGACTCAGAGAACACAGTCACTCTCGACCCGACGCTGGCAACAACAGGCACAGGCACACAGCCTGCAGCGCAGACCACAGCACAGCCCGCCGCCAATGCAGAGGAAGAAGAGGAAGAGAAGGCTCCGGAGCCACATAAGCCCACAAAGTTCAGCCGCTTCTTCGGCTCGCTCAAGAAGTTCGGAAGCTCTATCTTCGAACCCGATGTCAATGAATAACCCTTAACACGATTATTACTATGTCAGACAATATCAACCCGATGGTGGACTTCGGTGCACCTGAAAAAGAGAATACTATTATTAAGGTGATTGGTGTAGGTGGAGGCGGCGGCAACGCCGTCAATCACATGTACCGCGAGGGCATACACGACGTGTCGTTCGTGCTCTGCAACACAGATATGCAGGCGCTCAACGATTCGCCCGTGCCCATGAAGCTGCAGCTCGGCAAGGAAGGACTCGGAGCCGGCAACAAGCCAGAGAAGGCGCGTCAGGCTGCCGAGGAGAGCATCAACGACATCAAGTCGATGCTCAGCGACGGCACGAAGATGACCTTCATCACCGCCGGAATGGGCGGCGGAACAGGTACTGGAGCAGCGCCGGTTATCGCCCGCGTGTCGAAGGAACTCGACATCCTCACGGTAGGCATCGTCACCATCCCGTTCCGCTTCGAGGGCAAGAAGAAGATCAACCAGGCTCTCGACGGCGTAGACGAGATGGCGAAGCACGTAGACGCGCTCCTCGTTATCAACAACGAGCGTCTGCGCAAGATATATCCCGAGCTCACCGTGCTCGACGCGTTCGGAAAGGCTGACGACACGCTCAGCGTGGCAGCGAAGTCAATCGCAGAAATCATCACCAACCACGGACTCATCAACCTCGACTTCAACGACGTTAAGACCGTGCTCAAGGACGGCGGCGTGGCTATCATGTCTACTGGCTACGGCGAGGGCGACGGTCGTGTGAAACTGGCTATACAGGACGCACTCAATTCGCCGCTTCTCAACGACAACGACATCTTCAACTCGAAGAAGATTCTTCTCAGCATCAACTTCTCGAATGGCAGCGACAAGGAGAACCAGTCAGCCGGCGGTCTCATGATGGAGGAGATGAACGAGGTGAACGACTTCATGGAGCAGTTCGGCTCCGACTTCGAAATCAAGTGGGGTATCGGTCTCGACCCCGATCTCGGCAACAAGGTGAAGGTAACGATCCTCGCTACGGGCTTCGGCATCAGAGACGTCGACGGAATGGACACGCACATCAAGAAGGTTGTTAAGGAGGCTGACGACAAGACGACAGAAACGGAGATAAAGCAAGGCATACGTTTTGGTAAGTTCTACCCCGGTGACAACGGTACTACGGTGTACAAGAGCCGTCCGCACATCTTCCGCTTCCGGCCTGAGGACCTCGACAACGAGGAGGTTATACTCGCCGTCGAGAACACTCCGACATACAAGCGCACATCGCAGCAGGTGAAGGAGCTGCAAAGCCGCGTAACCGATAAGCGCGAGCAGGTGAAGCAGCAGCCTGAAGAGGAGGTTGTGCGCACCATCAAGTTCTAATGACTGAACACTCTGTCGCTTGCAGGCTGAATACAAACAATGCTGTAAGCGGCATATACTTATAAAACTACAAATATAGCACTACGAAGGGCAATATCAAAACATCAACAGGATGGCTTGATATTGCCCTTTGTTGTTCTCAAGAAACGAGTTCTTTGCCGTTGAGGGAAACGCATGTCGGGTTGAATAAACGCAATATTGGTAAGTTCTGCCGTATTGGCGGTATGCGCCGTACGGAACATTATGCGTAACTTTGCAATCTGAAAAACGTAAAACATAAAAAATAAAACAAGTATGTACATAGAGAAGATAAAGTCGCCAGCCGACTTGAAAGGGCTGGACATAGAGGCGCTTAACATTGTGGCGGACGAGACACGTGCGGCGGTGCTCAACCGCGTGAGTAAGCACGGCGGACACGTAGGTCCGAACCTCGGCTTCGTTGAGGCGACCGTGGCTCTGCACTACGTGTTCAACGCGCCGGTGGACAAGTTCGTGTTCGACGTCAGCCACCAGTGCTACCCGCACAAGGTGCTTACAGGTCGCGCCGCTGGCTTCCTCGGCGATGTCGATGACATGAACGCCATATCTGGCTACTCGTCGCCGGCTGAATGCCCCGAGTACGACAACTTCGAGGTGGGACACACCTCCACATCCGTGAGTCTTGCCACCGGTCTGCAGAAGGCGCGCGACGTGAAGGGTACGCACGAGAACATCATAGCCGTCATCGGCGACGGCTCGCTCTCGGGCGGTGAGGCGTTCGAGGGCCTCGACGAGGCGTCTGAGCTGGGTACAGGCATCATCATCGTGGTGAACGACAACGAGATGTCTATCGCTGAGAACCACGGCGGAATATACAAGAATCTGCGTGCGCTGCGCGAGAGCAACGGAGCGTGCGAGCACAACTGGTTCAAGGCGTGGGGCTTCGACTACAAGTATCTTGAGGAGGGCAATGACATAGCGAAGCTCATCGACGTGTTCCGCAGCGTGAAGGACACCGACCGCCCTACTGTGGTGCACATTCACACGGAGAAAGGTCACGGCTATGCGCCCGCCGTGCAGAACAAGGAGGCGTGGCACTGGGGACTGCCCTTCAATCTCGACGACGGCTCGCGCCCCGTGCGCAATGCCGACGGCTCTATGCCGCATGTAGAGCCTGCGGAAGATTACGCCGTGCTGTTCAGCGACTGGATGCTGCGCGAGATGAAGCTCGACCCGACGCTCATTGCCGTCACGGCAGGCACGCCTGCAGCCGGCGGATTCACTGCTGCAAAGCGCAAGGAGGCAGGTTCGCAGCATATAGACATGGGCATAGCCGAGGAGCAGGCTGTAGCAATGATATCGGGCATGGCGAAGGGCGGACTTCATCCCGTGTGGACCGTCTACAGCACCTTCATCCAGCGCACGTACGACCAGATTGCGCAGGACCTCTGCATCAATGCCAATCCGGCTGTCATCAACGTTGTGGGCGGTGGTGTGCGCTCCATGAACGACATCACGCACATCTGCCTGTTCGACATACCGATGCTCTGCAGCATCCCCGGTCTTGTCTATCTTGCGCCCACTACCAGTGAGGAGTATTTCGCCATGCTCCGTTGGGCTATAAAGCAGGAGAAGACGCCCGTTGCGCTGCGTGTTCCGACGGGCGAAGTGGTGCACACTACTGAGCAGGTTGATGCCGAGTACGCCTGCGAGCCGCAGTACAAGGTGATGCACAGAGGCTCGAAGGTGGCTGTAGTTGCAGCCGGTTCGTTCTATCAGAAGGGCGAGAGCGTCGTCGGTCTGCTCGCCGAGAAGGGTATCGACGCAACGCTCATCAATCCGCGCTACCTTAACGCTGTGGACACTGCTACGCTCGATGCGCTGAAGCCCGACCATCAACTTGTGGTGACGCTCGAAGACGGCTGCAAGGACGGCGGATTCGGCGAGCGCATCGCCGCCTACTACGGCACTTCCGATATGAAAGTGCTTGTATGCGGCGTGAAGAAAGGTCTCTACGACCGCTTCGACGTCGAGCAGTTGCTCTCCGACAACCGTCTGCTCGACGCTCAGATTGTAGAGGATGTGCTCGCCATCGTTGAATAAGCGACCACCTCACCATCACACCACAACAACATCACCAGTAGCGACGGTATATTGCCGCCGCATATAAACAGAAAACGCGCCGACCGTTACGAATGTTCGTATCGGTCGGCGCGTTTGTGTGTCTATTCAAATAGTTCTCTACTCCAGATAAGTGTAGCCGTAGAGACCAGAGCGATAGTTGCTGAGGAACTCCTTGCCTTCTTCGAGCGAGATTTTGCCCGCCTTGACGCTCTTTGTCACCCAAATCTCGAGCTGGCGCACGAGTTTCTTCGGGTTGTACTGCACGTAGTCGAGCACCTCCTCAACGGTCTCGCCGTCGAATATCTGGTCGATGTGGTAGGTGTCGTCCTTTACCGAGATGTGCACGGCGTTGGTGTCGCCGAAGAGGTTGTGCATGTCGCCCAATATCTCCTGGTAAGCACCCACGAGGAACACGCCCAGATAGTACTCCTCGTTCTTCTTTATCGAGTGAACGGGCAGCACGTGCGACGCCTGTCGGTTGGTAACGAAGTTGGCAATCTTGCCGTCTGAGTCGCAGGTGATGTCCTGCAGCGTAGCGTTGCGCGTAGGGCGCTCGTCGAGTCGCTGTATAGGCACGATAGGGAAGAGCTGGTCGATAGCCCAAGCGTCGGGCAGCGACTGGAAGAGCGAGAAGTTGCAGAAATACTTGTCGGCAAGCACCTTGTCGAGTCCGCGCAGCTCATCGGGCATGTGCTTCATGCTCTTAGCCATGCTGTTCACCTCGCGGCAGATGCTCCAGTACATGCTCTCTATTTCGGCGCGTGTGCGCAGGTCGACGATGCCGTGCGAGAAGAGGTCGAGCGCCTCGTCGCGTATCTGTTCGGCGTCGTGCCAGTTCTCGAGCATCGTGCGCGGACTCAGGTTGTCCCATATCTCGTAGAGGTCCTTCACGAGCTGGTGGTCGTTCTCTGTAGGCTCAAACTCCTCGCGCATCTGCGGCAGCGATGTGGTCTCGAGCACGTCGATGATGAGCACCGAGTGGTGAGCCGACAGCGAGCGTCCGCTCTCGGTGATTAGGTTCGGGTGCGGTATCTCGTTCTTGTCCGACGCGTCGACGAAGGTGTAGACGCAGTCGTTCACGTACTCCTGGATAGAGTAGTTGACCGAACTCTCCGAGCTCGACGAGCGTGTGCCGTCGTAGTCGACGCCCAGTCCGCCACCGCAGTCGACGAAGTCGATGTTATAGCCCAGCTTGTGCAGCTGCACGTAGAAGTTTGCGGCCTCGCGCAGGGCGGTCTGTATGCGGCGTATCTTTGTAATCTGCGAGCCGATGTGGAAGTGGATGAGGCGCACGCAGTCGTGCAGACCCTTCTCGTCGAGCGTCTGCAAAGCCTGCAGCAGCTCCGACGAGCGCAGACCGAACTTCGAGGCGTCGCCGCCGCTCTCCTGCCACTTGCCCGAGCCCGACGAGGCGAGCTTGATGCGTATGCCGATATTGGGGCGTACGCCGAGCTTCTTTGCGGCAGCGGCGATGAGTCCGATCTCGTTCATCTTCTCAACGACGATGAATATGCGCTTGCCCATCTTCTGCGCCAGCAGCGCCAGCTCGATGTAGCTCTGGTCCTTGTAGCCGTTGCAGACGATGATAGAGTCGCTCTGGCACTGTACGGCTATCACGGCGTGCAGCTCGGGCTTTGAGCCGCACTCCAGTCCGAGGTTGAACTTGCGTCCGTGCGAGATAATCTCCTCAACGACGGGCTGCATCTGGTTCACCTTGATAGGATAGACGATGAAGTTCTCGCCCTTGTAGTTGTACTCCTCAGCCGCCTTCTTGAAGCAGCTCGAAGTCTTCTCGATGCGGTTGTCAAGAATGTCGGGGAAGCGCAGCAGCACCGGCGGCGTAACGTCGCGCAGCTGCAGTTCGTCCATCACGTCGCGCAGGTCAATCTGTACGTTGTCCTTGCATGGCGTCACGTACATGTCGCCCTTGTCGTTTACACCGAAGTAAGACGTGCCCCAACCGTTGATGTTGTAGAGCTCGCGTGAATCGTCAATGGTCCATTTCTTCATCTCTTGAGTATTTTTCTCAGGTTTTCTATTGTTGTTTGTATTTTCGTGAAATTGTCGAGCAAGTCGACGTTCAATGTATGATTAGCTTTTGAGTAGAACTCCTCGCGCTTGGCGAGCTGTTCGACGATGAATGTCCTCACCTCGTCGGGCGACTTGCCGAGCAGCAGTGGTCGCACGCGGCGTCCCATCTGCAGATGTTCGTAGAGCACTTCGGGCGACGCCTTGAGGTAGACCACCTGCGCCTGCGAGTTCATGTAGTCGATATTGTCGTAGAAGCACGGCGTGCCGCCGCCGCACGAGATGACGACGTTCTCGAACTCCGCCACTTCGTGCAGCATGTTGTGCTCTATGCGGCGGAATCCGTCTTCGCCCTTCTCGTCGAATATCTGCTTTATGGTGCGGCGCATGCGTGTCTCTATATACCAGTCGAGGTCGTAGAACGTCACGCCGAGCTCCTTGGCGAGAGCCTTTCCGATGGTTGTCTTGCCGGCTCCCATATAGCCGATGAGGATGATTCGTGTCATTCTTCTACTTCTTCTTGGCAGCGGTGCGCTTCTTCGGCGCCGGCGGGTTCTTTATGATGTCCATGCACTGCTCGTATGTGAGTTCGGCAGCCTTCTCGTGCAGGTCGCGCGGTATGCGGTAGTTGGCTCCGTCGTAGGCTATGTACGGGCCGTAGCGTCCGTTGAGCACTTCGAGCTTCGGGTCTTCGTCGAACTTCTTAAGATGGCGCTGCTCCTCCGCCTTGCGCTTCTCCTCGATGAGGCTGATGGCTGTCTCGAGAGTTACGGTCATCGGGTCTTCGTTCTTAGGCAGCGACACGTACTTCTTGTTGTGCAGCACGTACGGACCGAAGCGACCTGCGCCTATGGTGACGGTCTTGCCCTCGTATTCGCCGATGGTGCGCGGCAGCTTGAACAGTTCGAGCGCTTCCTCCAGTGTTATTGTCTCCATGCTCTTGTCGGCAGGCATCTGTGCGAAGCGCGGCTTCTCGTCGTCGTCGGCTGTTCCGATCTGAACCACCGGACCGTAGCGGCCTATCTTCACGAACACAGGGTGTCCGCTTGCGGGGTCGATGCCCAGCTGACGCTCGCCAGCCTTATGCTCCGAGCGTGCGTTCATCACCTTGTCTACTGTCGGCTCAAACTCCTGGTCGAAGTGCTTCATCATGTCTGTCCACTCCTCCTTGCCGTCGGCGATCTGGTCGAACTGCTGCTCTACCTTTGCCGTGAAGTTGTAGTCCATGATGGCAGGGAAGTTCTCCATAAGGAAGTCGTTCACCACGATGCCTATGTCGGTAGGCAGCAGCTTGCCCTTCTCGTTGCCGGTAAGCTCCACCTTGCGTGTCGGCGTAATCTTCAGACCGCGCAGAGTGTCGATGACGTACGGACGCTCCTCGCCCTTCTTGTCGCCTTTCACAACGTATTCGCGCTGCTGTATTGTGGAGATTGTCGGTGCGTATGTAGACGGACGGCCTATGCCGAGTTCCTCCAGCTTGTGTACGAGGCTTGCTTCGGTGTAGCGTGTGGGGCCCTGCGAGTAGCGCTCTGTCGACGAAATCTCGCGGCGTGTGAGCACGTCGCCCTCCTTGATTGGCGGCAGGTTGTGAGCGAACTCGTCCTGCTGCTCGGTGTCTTCGTCTGTCGACTCGCGGTACACCTTGATGAAGCCGTCGAACTTCACAACTTCGCCGTTGGCGATGAAGCGCTCGTCGAAGTTCGACGATGCAATGTTCACGGTAGTCTTCTCAATCTGCGCCTCCGCCATCTGGCTTGCTGCTGTGCGCTTCCAGATAAGGTCGTAGAGTCGGCGTTCCTGCGCTGTTCCCTCGATGGATGTGTTCGCCATGTATGTGGGGCGGATGGCCTCGTGAGCCTCCTGCGCTCCCTTCGAGTGGGTGTGGAAGTTGCGCGGCGAGCTGTATTCCTCGCCGTAGAGCTTTATGATCTCCTCCTTGGCTGCGCCGATGCACAGGCTTGAGAGGTTGACGCTGTCGGTACGCATGTAGGTGATAAGACCGCTTTCGTACAGGCGCTGCGCCACCATCATGGTCTGCGACACGGAGAAGCCCAGCTTGCGGGCTGCTTCCTGCTGCAGCGTAGAGGTGGTGAACGGCGGAGCGGGCATACGCTTCAGCGGCTTCTTCGTAACGTTGGCTACGCTGAACTCGGCGTCCTTACACTTCTCGAGGAATGCGATTGCGTCGTCGTGTGTCGTGAAGCGCTTGTCGAGCTCGGTCTTCACCTCCGACTGCGATCCGTCGGCGTTAGTGATGGCGAAGATGGCGTTGATGCGGTAGTAGGGCTCGCTCTTGAACTGCTGAATCTCGCGTTCGCGCTCTACGATGAGTCGCACGGCTACCGACTGCACGCGTCCGGCAGAAAGCGCCGGCTTCACCTTGCGCCACAGCACGGGCGAGAGCTTGAAGCCCACGATACGGTCGAGCACGCGGCGTGCCTGCTGGGCGTTCACGAGGTTCATGTCCAGATGGCGCGGGTTCTCGATAGCGGCGAGAATCGCCGGCTTCGTGATTTCGTGGAATACGATGCGGTTGGTAGACGCCTCGTCCAGTCCGAGCACTTCGCAAAGGTGCCATGAGATGGCTTCTCCTTCGCGGTCCTCATCGGATGCGAGCCACACCTTGTCGGCTTTCTTGGCGCTTTCGCGCAGGCGCTTCACAAGTTCTTCCTTGTCCTTCGGTATGACGTAGGCTGGTTGCAGCGTTTCTTTGTCTATGCTGAGTTCTTTCTTCTTCAGGTCGCGGATATGACCGTATGACGACATCACCTTAAAGTCGTCGCCCAAGAATTTCTCAATTGTCTTTGCCTTTGCAGGGCTCTCGACGATAACTAAGTTTTCTTGCATTTTATATCTGTATCTTTAATTTGGGCGCAAAAGTAAGCATATTTTTCTATATACACCTTATTATATATGGAAAATTATGTTTTATTATATAGCGCTTTGTTGGAATGAAGCTTAAAACAAGGGTTGTTACCGCCTGCTGGTAACGGTGTTACCGTTGCGCGGTAATGATGTTACCGATATGCGGTAACGTGGTTTTCTCTACGCGGTAATCGTGCTTCCGGCGGCGACGAACGCGTAAAGGTGCGTCCGTCTACAGGCAAATGCTCTCCACTTCCTGCACTTGTTCGCAGCAGAAGTGGCGGTCGCCGCTGATGGTTACGGTGTTCTGGCTGGTGGGCGAGAAGCGCGTGAAGGCTTGCTCGTCCATCTCGCCCGTGCAGACGTACTGCAGGTTGCCGATGCGGATGCGCTCGCCGCGGCGACAGCCTCGCAGGGTGACGCGTATTAGGTGGCGCCGGTTGGGCACGAGGTGCACCGTGAGCGTGTCTCCGCTCTGCTCGGTGAGGAGCGGTGTGTATATGCGGCTGATGCGGGCGGCGTTGTCTACGAGCGGATTGATGCGAAGCGGATTGTAGCCGCAGATGTCTTCGGAGGAGATAGGGGTTGAGATGTTGTTATGTTGAGATGTTGAGATATGTTGGGGTGTTGTTGTGTTGAGGTGTTGAGGTGGTGTTGTGGTGAGGTGTTGAGATGGTGTGGTTTCTTCCACAGCCTGCCACATCGCCAACGGCTGATTGGCATCCGTCCATCGGTACGGATAGAGATTGCGGTTCATCGCCTCGCCGCCGTCGTGCGTCTGCCACGTGTCGGCATGCCGGCAGAGCCAGCCGGCGTTGCCGTTGAGGGCGAAGCAGGGTCGGTCGGTTCCGCTTACGGCGAAGTGCGAGCTGTCGGCGGCGATGCCGTAGAAGCAGACGCTCACCTGGCGGCGGGTGCGCATCGAAGGGCAGTAGAGTAGGGCTATCGTGTTGGTGTCGGTGCGCAGAAAGCGCTGCACGTCGTAGGCTATCGCCGTTACGGCGGTGTCGCCCTTCTGTCGGTCGGGCGTGAAGAGCGCCGTCGACACGTTGCGCCCGTTCACGTAGAGCACGAAGCGGCCCGTCGTGGCTACTCGTATATAGGCTGCGCGCGGCATATCCTTCGCGCTCGTCACAATAGTGCGGCTGAACCACACGTGCGACGTGTCGTCGGGCGTCGGGTGCGACAGCCAACGGCAGTCGAAGTCGCCTGTTGTTGCTGTTGAGGCTGCGGCTGTGGCGGCTGAAGCGATGAAGAGTATGAGGATATGTAGTAAGCGGAGCATGTATGTGTCTTGTTGGGTGTGGCAGAGGCCGGAGACCTCTGCTACTTGTTGTACAAAAGGAAAGGCTTGTACCCGAAACTCCTTGAAGATTCATGGTACAAGCCTTTATGTGTGTTGACGTGTTTAAGCGTCAATGTTAGCGTATGTTGCGTGTTCCTCGATGAACTTGCGGCGCGGTTCTACGTCGTCGCCCATGAGCATCGAGAAGATTTCGTCTGCCTCAGCAGCGTTCTCGATAGTCACCTGGCGCAGCAGACGAGTCTTCGGGTCCATTGTGGTCTCCCAAAGCTGTTCTGCGTTCATCTCGCCGAGACCTTTGTAGCGCTGTGTGTGTATCGACTTGCCGTCGTCTACGCCACCTGCGTACTTGTCGAGGAAAGCCTGGCGCTGCTGCTCGGTGTAGCAGTACTCCTTCACCTTGTTCTTGTAGGTGCAGAGGTAGAGCGGCGGGTTGGCTATGTAGAGGTGGCCCTCCTGAATAATCTTCGGCATGAAACGGTAGAAGAGTGTCATGATGAGCGTGTCGATGTGCGAGCCATCGACGTCGGCATCGGTCATGATGATAATCTTGTCGTAGCGCAGCTTGTCGATGTTCGCCTCCTTGTCGTCCTCACCCTCTACGCCGAAGCGTACGCCGATGCTCTGGATGATGTTCATTACCGACTCCGACTCGAACACCTTGTGCCACATTACCTTCTCCACGTTCAGAATCTTGCCGCGCAACGGCAGGATAGCCTGTGTGTAGCGGTCGCGTCCCTGCTTTGCCGAGCCGCCCGCAGAGTCACCCTCGACGAGGAATATCTCACACTTCTTCGGGTCGCGGTTGGAGCAGTCGGCGAGCTTGCCGGGAAGTCCGCCGCCGGTCATCGGGTTCTTGCGCTGCACGCTCTCGCGAGCCTTGCGTGCCGCGATACGTGCCGTAGCAGCGAGAATCACCTTGTCGCAAATCATCTTTGCCTCCTTCGGGTTCTCCTCAAGATAGTTGGAGAGAGCCTCGCCTACAGCCTGCTGCACGGCGCCTGCCACCTCGCTGTTGCCGAGCTTGGTCTTTGTCTGACCCTCGAACTGCGGCTCTGCCACTTTGATAGAGATTACGGCTGTGAGGCCCTCGCGGAAGTCCTCGCCTGCTATCTCTATCTTCGCCTTCTCTATCTGCTTAGAGATAGCCGGGTCGTTGTCGGCGTAAGCCTTCAGCGTGCGTGTAAGGGCTGCGCGGAAACCGGTGAGGTGTGTGCCGCCCTCTATGGTGTTGATGTTGTTTACGTACGAGTGGATGTTCTCCGAGTAGTCGGTGTTGTACATCACAGCCACTTCGATAGGTATGCCCTGCTTCTCGGTCTTGAGATAGATGACGTCGTCGAAGAGATGTGTGCGGTGGCGGTCGACGTAGCGCACGAACTCCTTGAGTCCGTCCTTAGCGTGGAACACTTCCTCGCGTGTCTTGCCATCTTCGTCCGGGCGCATGTCGCGCAGAGTGATGCGGATGCCAGCGTTGAGGAACGCAAGCTCGCGCATGCGGCGTGCTATAATGTCCCACTGGTAGTGGGTGGTGGTGAATATGGTGGGGTCGGGCCAGAACTGCTGGCGTGTGCCTCGCAGGTCGGTCTCGCCTACTACCTTCACGGGGTAGAGCGGCTTGCCCTTCTCGTACTCCTGCTGATATATCTTTCCGTCGCGGAACACCTGCGACTTCATGCGTGTTGAGAGCGCGTTGACGCAGCTCACGCCCACGCCGTGCAGACCGCCGCTGACTTTGTATGATCCCTTGTCGAACTTGCCGCCGGCGTGGAGCACGGTCATTACGACCTCCAGAGCCGACTTGTGCAGCTTGGCGTGCATGTCTACCGGGATACCACGACCGTTGTCCTGAACGGTTATCGATTCGTCTTCGTTGATTGTCACCTCGATGTCGGTGCAGTAGCCTGCCATTGCCTCGTCGATGGAGTTGTCAACGGTCTCGTTCACGAGGTGGTGCAGACCCTTTTCGCTGATGTCGCCGATGTACATTGCCGGGCGCTTGCGCACGGCCTCAAGTCCTTCAAGAACTTGTATGTTACTTGCCGAGTAATTGTTCTCGGTGTTTTGTATTTCTGCCATTTTCGATTATCTATGTTTGGACTACAAAAGTACTAATTTTCCGTGACTTACGGAAATATTAATGCTTAAAAATGTGCGCCGAAACCAATTAGTTTCTGCTTGTTTTTCAGTTGCTTGCGGTGTGCTTGTGGGTGGAAACAAAAAAAAGGTCACACTTCGTTAGAAGTATGACCTTGTATGGGGCTCTGTCAGCACACTCTTAGCCGAGCTTGCTGATATGCAGACACAAGCTTGACTTCAAGTTTGCAGCTTTGTTCTTGTGGATAATGT
>ERZ1034871.319-NODE-319-length-29227-cov-12.510490_pt1 | contig 29227 bp, 49 predicted proteins | sample MGYA00520631_ERZ1034871 | MGnify/ENA primary metagenome ERZ1034871 (study PRJEB33766, sample SAMN09781721) | gut metagenome | biome: gut microbiome | host: Homo sapiens | place: Madagascar | study: EMG produced TPA metagenomics assembly of the PRJNA485056 data...
AATGAATGATTTACTTGGTTTTTGATATTTAATTGATATTAAAAACTACTAAAAAAGTATTGACAAATGAATGATGTTGAGTATAATGGAAAATGTAAGGAGGATTTGTGAATGGCAAGACCGAAAAGATTTTCAGAGAAATTAGTTGTCGGTCTAACTCCTGAAATCAAAGAGTTTCTTCAAAAGGAAGCTGAGAAAGAATGTTGTGAAATGAATGCAATAGTAAGACGAGCTATCCTGGAATATATGGAGAAAAAGAAAGACAACTAAAAGAAGTGGTGAGCATCCGACCAAAGACATTCACCACTTTACATAGCTGCCAAACACAGAGTTTGACTAATTTCTATTATATCATCTTTTAAGAGTTAGTCAACTCGAAAATTCCTATTACAGTTGAACATTGACAACTGAATAAAGGGTTGACTGCCTTGAACAGTTACCGTGATGGAGATGCGAAGCTCTTGATAATGTGCGGTCAGAAGAGAGAATAACTCTATAGAACGTTATCAATATAATTTCTATGGAAAGGAGATGATATGATACGAAAATAACAAGATGTGAACAGCATAATATAAAGTATGGAACTGATTTTTATAAATTTGTTGATGAAATGTGTTTCAAGTCAAAGAATTTATACAACTATGCGAATTATATTATTCGTCAAGAATTTATAAATAATGGAAACTGGATTAAATATAATCAATTATTTCAACTTGTAAAAGAGTCAGAGCCATACAAAGATATTGGGAATAATACAGGTCAAGGAACTTTAAGGATACTTGATAAAAATTGGAAAGCATTTTTCAAGGCAATCAAGGACTGGAAGAAAAATCCTAGTAAATATCTAGGTAGACCAAAGATCCCAAAATACAAAGATAAAGACGGAAGATTTTTATTATCTCTTGATAGTAATAAGGTAAAGCTAAAAAATGGACATGTATATTTTGCATGGAAACCATTTAAGCCGTATAACAATATGTTTAAGACAAATGCACAAGAGAGAATATTGCAATGTAGGTTCATTCCTAAATGTAGAAAGTATGTAATGGAAATCGTCTATGAAATTGAAGTACCAAACGTTTCAGAAACTTCTGATAGAGTAGCTGCTATTGATATTGGAGTTGATAATTTCATAACTATGGTAAACAACATTGGTGAAAATCCAATAGCTGTTAAAGGTGGGGTTATTAAGTCAATCAATCAGTTTTACAATAAACAGAAAGCAAATATTCAGTCAGAATTGAAGAAAGTCAACGGAAAAGATTGGTCGAAGAAATTACAAAAACTTACAGACAAGAGATATGAAATGATTAAATATCAGATGCATTGTATAAGTAAGTATGTAATTGGTTGGTGTGTCTTATATGGAATTGACACATTAATTGTAGGACACAACGACGAATGGAAACAAAAGAAACAAGGTATGCAGAATTTTACTTATATTCCTTATGAACTGTTTATCCAGATGCTTGCATATAAATGTGAGAATAATGGAATCAGATTCATAGAAAATGAGGAAGCATATACTTCTGGAACATCATTTCTTGATAATGAAGATCCTGTAAAAGAGAATTACAATAAGGAACGCAGAGTTCATAGAGGATTATTCATTGCAGATTGTGGAAAGAAGATAAATGCAGATGTAAATGGAGCATATCAAATATTAAAGAAGGTAATTCCTGATGCATTTAGCAAAGGAATAGAGGGTGCAGGTTCACACCCAACAATTATTAACTTGGCTATGCTAAGAGCGTAATGTAAAGGTATTTAAAAATACCATGAATTGACGATTTCATGGATATGGAAAGTAGGTGATATAAAGTGAAAATAACAAAGTTATCAACTTGTGAAGGAGCAGAAAAATTTGGAACATGTGTTGAGTGTGGAAAGGGGTCTAAAGAAGATTCGGAAATGTTTAAAATAACATGGGATGGGAATAGTTCTATTATATTATGTAAAGAATGCTCAATTAAATTAAAGAATAAGTTATAAGATAAAAAATTTCCTTCCTATAAAAACGAATTAAATATAGAAATAAATACGAGAAGCAGAAACAACTGCTTCTTTTTTATTGCAGAAAACGAGGTGGTTATTATGGCGACAATTAGAGATTTTATAGAAAATAACGAAAATGTACCAATTATGATTGAAACATCAGAAACGAGGGACACAACAGATCCATTAAGAAAAGAGCTGTGGAAAGGTATGCTGCATGATATTCCAAAGAATTTACAGAATCGAGAAGTAATTCAGGAAGGGTATGGGCTTGTGGCTCAGTGTAATATATTAACTATATTAGAGGATGGTGATATAAAATGAGCAGATATAAGAACGGAAATCCAAAACGGCAGTCAAGATTTATATGCTTGCACTGTATGAAAGAGAACATGTTGGTTACTGGTATACAACGCAAACAACAACGTGAGAAAGGACATGTAAAAGATTTATATTGTTTACGATGCGGATTTATCACAAAGAACGAAGAAGTTAGATATTGTGATTCATATAATGAAATTTACGAATTAGCTAAGAAGAAAAGAGAGAATTATTATACAGACAATATAGAAAGGCAGGTAGTATAAATGAAAGAAAATCCATATTACAATTACGAGAAGAAGCATAAGTGTAAGTGCGGAGGTGATCTTCGTTATGTTGGCACTTTAAACTATACTGATCAATTAGAGTGCGTAGTTTGCCATCAGGAATTTTTAGTGGATAAGATTAACCAAATAAAAGCAGATGGATCTACTGGATTTTTTGGGTATGAAAACTTTAGAGAGTTGATATAGGAGGTAATTTGATATGGCACAAACAAGAGATTATGCAACTAAGAGATGTAGAGACAATGAAGGATGTGACCCTTTTTGGAAAATGGAAGATATAAAAAATGTAGTTGAATGGTTTGAAAAGAAAAATGATTGGGATAACTATTTAATTACATTGTTAGAATTACTTCTTGGAAGACGTATTGGCGACACGATTTCAATGAAATGGTCAGATTTCTATTATAAAGATGGGGCTTATAAAACGGAGATCAATAGTGTTCAAGAACAAAAAACAGGAAAAACAATTGTACTTGCTCTTAGTTCTATGGTATTTGATGCGCTTGAGAAATATGCAACCAATAAACATATTGATCCAATAAAACATTATAATGAAGACATCTTTACTCACCCAAGCAAAGAGAAATGGTATAAAGTTGATCGAACATACTTTGCAACTGGAAGATGTGAACTGGAATTAAAGGATATTTATGAATGGGTTGATTATTTTGGAAAAGATTGGAGTATTAACCGCATCAATGAGATATTAGATGGATTTGAAAATCAAAAAACGAAAAAATCAAAAAGATTTGGATCATATGATAATTTATTTGATTACATTCATTATGTTGTTGATTATAAAGATATGAAAAAATGGCATACTGATAATTACAGAAGTAAATTAAAACAAGCAGTTAAGGATTGCAACATAAAATATCGAGTCTCAACACATACGATGCGTAAGAGCTTTTGTTACTGGATATATACGACACATATGTTTGATCCAAATTGTGTACATTCATTACAAAAAATGTTTGGACATGTAAATGAATTACAAACCTTAGATTATATGTGCGTCACAAAGATGCGAAATAAAAAATATTTGGAAGATCATGGAGAGTTTATTCGTAATGTTCTTGCTGGCAAAGGAGATGAAATAGTTAAGAACATGCCAGTGATTTCATTGAAGTCAGACGACTTTGGAAAAATTATTCGAATGCTCACGGATGATGTAGATAAATATCAAAAGGCAATTGATATGGCAAACGAACTGAGAGTGATGTAAATATGTAAGGACGATATAGGTTATTTCATATCGTCCTTATCAAAAATAAATATGTCGTTCGGAGTGCAATCAAGAACATTGCATAGGTTTTCTAATGTATCGAAATATATTCGTTGTATATTGCCATCATATAAATTACAAGCTGCTTGATAACCTATTTTTAGTTCTTTCGATAATTGATTCCGATTCATTCCTTTTGCATCCACTAAAGGTTTAATGTTTAATTTCATACTATACCTCCTTCACAATATATACTTTAACATATGTTCTCTACAAAATAAATACATTTTTAACATTATACACTTGACAATATAATGTTGATGGTGTATAGTATGTAATATCAAAGGAAAGGAGGATGTGAGTCATGAATATTAATACATTTGACATTCTATTAATTAATTTTGGTGAAGTAGAATTTTATGGTGAACAAGCTGGTGTACGACCTGCAATAGTTATACAAAATGCAGTTGGAAATAGATTCAGCGATACAACGATAGTTATGCCATTCACAACTAAAATAAAAAATATTGATCAACCTACACATTCTCTTTTTATGAGAGGAACTGGTGGCTTAACACAAAGTTCAATGTTATTAGGGGAATGTGTTAGACAAGTTTCCAAACAGAGAATAATAAAGAAGATTGGTTCAATCAGTGATAGGGCAACTAAATTAGAAGTTAAAAGAGTATATGAATCAAACTTCGGGGAGGTGTAATGTATGGCATACATAATGATGACTGTTGAAGAGGCAAAAAAATATGCAAAAAAAGATGCAATCGTTCTTGTTGCAACACAGGATTTAGCCTCACAGGATTGCAATGTCGATTTTGTAAAAAAGAAATTTGGAGAATGTACTGATATAATTGGATCTGCAAAAACTATTGCAAATATATGTGATGAGTTTGTAAATCAACTCAGAGTATTTTCAGACATTCAAGCAGATCCAATAAACTATGAACCAACTGGATGTCTTAATACAATATTGTTTCGATCGATGTCCAGAAAAACGGACACTCCATAATGTATAAACAATACAGAACATATTTTCGATGTAATGTTGACATGTTCGAACAAGTGTTCTATAATAAGACAAGAAAACAGCCTAACCGATTGATATAAGGTATTGCGAGTACCTTAAACGGATAGGCTGCCGTACATAACGTGTATACGCTACAACTGTATTGTTACATATTTTCAAATAAATGTCAAATGACATTATCTTTATTATTATCATTGTTGCGTATCGCATGTAAATTCATTTAAAAACAACTCCTTCGTGGAGAATTAATAATGGGCTGTGGTGAAGCGGTAACACCCCAGAATTTGACTCTGGTATTCGTGGGTTCAATCCCCACCAGCCTAGTTAAAATTAAATAAGGGAGGTATGAAATGGTTGGACTATATTATTAAAAATAATAAAAAGGTGTATATCCGACTGAGTAATAACGGAAAAGCTGAAACATGTAATGAAACCAATATGGGTAGGTTTACAGAACAAAAAGCGAAGAATATTCTAAAGGCTTTGCCGAAAACTCTCAAAAATCTGAATTTTCATGTTGAATGTATACCAGATATTAAAGTTGAGACACCTGTACAGAAAATTGTCAGAGAAGAGTCTAAACATGTAATCGAAAACACTGATTATCATCCATCTGGAAATGTAACGCAATGGATTGAAAAATTCGGCACATGTTATGACATATTCAAAGAAGCTAGAGACAGATATGAATACTTAGAGAAGGAATTAAGGATGTCTGATTCTAGTTTGATGGATATTTTACATAATATTGAGCTTGAGTCTCCAAAAGATTTATATTCTGCTTGGCTTTTATATAAGAAGATAAGGGAGAATAGAAAAAATAGGAGACAGCTTAAGGACGAAATGATGATTATACATAATATTCTGCGAGAGATCGATGAAACCAAAATCAATCGTGAACGGACAGAAAAGGCGATTGAAGGGCTGTTCGATCGCAAATACAGATACAGGATTGTAGAGGAGGAAGAAGATGACAATTTGTAGGACATGTAATATTCCGATGGTAGAAGTGAGAAGATTCACGCCAGAACACAACGAGAAATTTCAGCGTTGTCCGAAGTGTTTTGGCGAAACGAAGCACTTAAAGATTCTTGAGAGAGAATTATATCTTGAAGATTATTTACATAATAAAGGGGCGAAACGATGAATATTGATCAAATATTATTTATGTATTGCGACAACAATATGGCTAAGTTAAAGCGCATATGTCAACCTATGATCGTTAAAATAGGTGGTATATCAAACAAAGATTATGATGATTTTTATTCTATCGCACTTGACGTATTAAATGATACGGCACTTAGATATGACGAAGATAAAGAATGTAATTTCGATGGGTTTTTGGCTAGTAATATTAAGCGTAAATTTAATACAGAGATCCGTGATCGCAATAGAGGAAAACGAATACCTGCGAAAATGGTAGATAGTATGCATAATTTAATTACCGAAGATGGGTTTACTCTTGAAGATATCATCCCATCGAGTTTTGATACATATGAGGCTGCATGTGGAGATCATTTCGAAGGTACAAAAATTGAACGATATTTGAAGAACTTGTCTAATACACAAAGACAGATCGTTCATTATCTTATTCAAGGGTATGACGAGAAGGAGATCAGAGAATTATTACATATAAGTAAGAAAGACTACTCAAACAATTTGTCTGTAATACAGGCTTATGAAAATGTAAAAATATTAATGTAACTATATAAGGAGGAAGATATTTATGATGGCAGTAGGAAAAATTAGAGAAGAAAATATTCCAGTAATCAATTACACAGAGGAAGTAAAAGAGGGTGATGTCAACGATAATCAGGACGTGCAGCGATACTTTTGTAGTGATGATCCATTTGTTAATGGAATTGGTGTTACTGTCTTAACAGGAGATTATCTTCCTCCATTGATTTTAGCAGAAGTTCCTATTAAAGATGGAATTGTTCAAAAATATATTGGTGATGGATTACAGCGTACCACTGCATTGATGCAAATTCGTTATGGGAATTACAAATTTACGAAAAATATTGAAGACAGCGAGATTGAATATCAATCAAAAGTCTTAGATGAAAACGGCGTGGCAGTTAGAGACGAAGATGGGAATTTTGTATGGGAAAAGAAAATGTTTGATATAAAAAATAAGACCTATGACGATTTTCCAAAAGAGTTAAAAAAGAGATTTGATAACTATCAGCTTCGGATTGTAACATATCAGAATTGCACTATGGAAAAGGTTAGTAAATTAGTTAGAAAACTAAATAACCACAAAGGAATGAATGCAAGTCAGAAAGCATTGACTTGGATTCCTACATATGCCAGACAAGCAAAAAGCGTTGGAGAGGAAGGATTCTTCAAAAATTCAATGACATACTCCCCTACAGATAGGAAGAATGGTAATTATATCCAATTAGTTTGCAATAGTGTAATGGCTCTTTTTCATATCAATGAATTTAAAAAAGATTCAAAATCAGCGAATGCTATGCTTGAAGAAAAAAGTAGCCATCAGGAATTTGAAACAGTTAGAAATATCCTTCAGAGAATGGAAAAATGTTGTGGTTCATCTTGTACAGATGTCTTTGTAAAGAAAGATATATCGACATGGGTAGTTGTGTTTGATAAGTTTAGTAGATTGAATTTGCCAGATTCTAAATTTGCTGAGTTTGTACAAGCAATTCCAACAAAATTACATAATGTAAAAGTAGGCGACTGGTCATACGATTTATTATACAAAGAACCAGGTACAACAGGTAAAAAACTTGTTGCTCAGAAAATTGATACATATACGGCATTAATGATGGATTATTTACATATTACAGAAAATCAGACAGAGAATAATTCAATAGATAATGTTGAGTTGTCAGAAGAAATTACACCATTGCAGTTCATTAGAGAGAATATATCAGAAAGAGTATCAGAAGATGATGTGGATGATTATTATACTTTAATGGATGACTTCAAAAATTTAGATGGAGTAAACAAAGAATCACCATTTTTTGACTACCATAATGAATTGGCATTTTTAGGTATGATTGCATATTCATTTAAGAGCGACAAAGATTTGGATGATTGGTTAGTTACATATACTAACAAAGATATTTCTTATAGTCATGATCAGGTGGTAAATTTGGATAATATGTTGGCTGATTTTAAAGAATTTGATAAGGAATTAATTCAAAAATTATCAGCATAGAAATGGAGAATACATGAAAGTACAAACAGAACATAGTGGTACGATAACATTTCGCCCAGAGGATTGTTATATAAACCGAAAATTGCTTATACAGATGATCAATCATAATAATAAGAAATCATTGGAAAGGGATAAGAATATGAATAAAAGGCAGCGTAAGAAATGGTTAAAGAAATATGGTAAATATGTTAATCCGAAGGAAACTTGGGATTTAAGCTACACAATTGCAGAGTTTATCCTACCAAGATTAAAATATTTCAAAGAAAAATCATGTTGTTATCCTGGAACTGGTGATATGAATACACCTGAGAAATGGGACGCTGCATTAGATAAAATGATTCATGCATTTGAATTAACACTGATGACCGATGATTACTATGGTGTTTGGGACATAAATACGCAACCATATAAGGAAGCTAAACACCTAATCGATCAGAAGCAAGCAGAAGTTGATGAAGGTTTGCAGTTGTTTGGAAAATGGTTTCAAGCATTATGGTGGTGATATTAATGGGGATTATACATATCATTGCTTCACCTCTTATATCTAATACATATGCCAAATCTGGCAATTCTTTGTGTATGATTCCTGTTTAATATATATGAATAAAAGAGAATAAGTAAGTAGATGACTTGACTAAAGTTGTCTACCTAATGGGTTATAGCCAAATGGTCAAGGCAGTGGGGTTTGATCCCACGATTTGTAGGTTCGAATCCTACTAGCCCAGCTACAAGTTTTAAGATTTGAAACTTTATAATCTGTTTTTGTTCATGAGTGTGATGGTAGCACGACAGAAACGACTGACACTGTAAGATACGGTTCGATTCCGCAATGAACAAATTTTATATTTAGAAAGGAAGGAGAACAAAACATGGGAATTGTATGTAAACCAACTGGATCATTCAAGGGAGATCTTGCCAAAGTAGATAACAAGATTGCTAAAGCAAAAGCAGAAAAGATTGCTAAGAAGAAAACAAAGAAGAATTAATGGAGTAGGAGGTCATTATGGATAAATTAGTTGGTACATACAAACCACAAAAATTGTATTGCTATTCAAAACCGAATGTCATGAAAGGACATAAATATTCAGATGATGTGGCAATATGTTATGCAGATTCACTTAAAGATGCGATGAGTAAATTTAATAGGCTTTACGATTTGAGTTTGTTAGTGGGTAATGTCAAAGAAGTCAGATTCAATGATTTTGGTATATATATTGCCACAGATTACTAGAAAATTCTCTTCCTTTGGAAAATTAGGAGGTTTACAGATGGAAATGTTGAAAGAATATTCAGAAAAATATGGATTAAAAGAAGTGGTAAATGATTATGGAGAGTGTCGTCATACAAGTGATAGAAGCATTGTATTTCCGAATGGATGGGTTGCTTCTATTGTAGAAAATAATGGTGTTGATACATATAAGCCAAACGGAGAACACATCAAAGAATTTAAGTCGAATAAGAACTATTCTGTTGCAATGTGTGATTACAATGGATATTTCGATTGGGATATTCTTAATAAATATGGAGCAATTGATGGATGTATTTACTGTGATGATGAACTTGAAATATTGGTCGCTTGTGAGACAATCAGGAGATTATAGGAGTGTGTGCTTTTCTTTGAATTGTGAGGTGAGAATATGAGTATTGTGTTATTCGCAATAATTGGAGCTACTATAAAAGCAGGTGTAGCCTATTGGATTTGTTATGGAATATATTGTACAATTGCTGTTTTGAAAATGGTAATAAGTTTGGTAGAGAATAATTAATAGTAAAGTTCGATTTCTTAGAGTTGGAGGTGAAATGATGACACAGGAAGAATTGGTAAATAGATTAGAGAAAGTTGGTATAAAAGGACAATGGATTAATTCAGACAAATATGGCTTCAGCAGAACTTATGAATTTGCGATAAATGAGCAAATCATTCAAATTGAATGGTACGCTAATTATTCTACCGTTATGATTGGCAATGCACATTTTTGGTTTGATAACATCTTGTTATATAGCAGTTATCCAATGCAAGGAGAATGGATCGAGTTTTCTTTTAGAGGAGAGCACCCATTGCATATAAAAGTTAAGTAGCAAGAAAATATGGAAGTGAGATAGAGAAATGAAAAATATAAGAAGATGGTTTGAGAATGACCAAATGAATAATGGTCAGAATTACGAGATTGACGAATACGAAGGTCATTTAGAAGCAAGAACAGATACAGTTATTTTTATGATAGTAGAGCCTCATAGCGGAACAAAAAATAGATGGGTGCTTAGAGTTTCAACGAAAAGTGCTTTTGACAGATGGGCTAATTCCACAGCCATTGAAGAGTTTTTCGATAGTGACATTGAATTATGTAATTATTTATATGACTATCAATTAGATATTTATAAGGATTTAGTTAGATATCTTTCAAGAGAATATGATGAAGTGGCAGAAGCATATTAGTCATAATATATAACTTTGAAAGGAACATACAAATATTATGGAACAGATTCAGGAAAATGAACAGTGGAAATTAAATGGCAATTGTGAAAAGTGTAGAAGGAACAATTATTGTTCAAAATCATGTACTCGTCACAATAAACGAATAAGAGTAGAGTTTAAAGGTCTTGTTACAGATACAATGAATAAAATGACAGGTGGAGCGATGAGAAAAATTGTTGATAAAACGGTAAATGGCATTTGGTAAATTGGAAAGGAGAAAAATATGATTACAAAGACATTATATACTTGTCAGTTCTGTAATACTGATTATAGAAAGAAAGAACAAGCAATGGAATGTGAGAAGAATCACAAAGTTTTTGAGACAGCAACAATTATATGCAACTATAAATCATTAGCATCTATCCCAGATGGATGCCCTACGAAGGTTAGAGTGAAGTTCAAGGGTTCAGATAGGTGGATAGAGTATAAGAGATAATTTGAAGGTTGTTTTTATGAGTAATGATGATATAGCATTAATTATTTTTTCAATCATTGGATTGATTATTTCGTATTCTGTTTTATGTAGTATGCCAGGAGATTTTTTTGAAAGCATTTGAAGAAAGTTGTAAAGAGTCAATACATAAAAGAGATGAAGAATTAGATAAGAAAGAGAAGATGAATAAAGAATTGCGAAGATGGTTATTTAGGTAGAAAGAAAACTTCGTTTCCTTTGGATTATAAACGGAGAATATAACAGTAGAAGCAATTAACAAAAAAAATATAAGAAAGAAGAGGTACAAAACATGGATGGATTTATGAAATTTAAGAAGGCTTTACAGAAACACTTTGATGAAATGCAGAAAGAGGCAACACATTTATTTGAGGTAAATGTAGATAAGGATGAATTATGGAATACATATCTTGATAGCTTCCCTGCTGGTACAAATGAGATTTTCAGAGAGCGTAGAGAGCATGATTGTAGTTGTTGTAGACAGTTTATTAAGAATATTGGTTCTGCTGTCACTATCAAGGATAACCAGATTCATACGATTTGGGAATTAAATCTTGGCGATACAACATATCAGCCAGTATGTGATGCACTTGATGCTTTTGTAAAGGCTCATACAGTTACAGATATTTATACAACTAAGTTCCCTAAGATTGGTACAGATTTTAACTTTGAGGAAATCAATGGAAAGTCTCATCAGTGGGATCATTTCTTCTTAGAGCTTCCAAATAAGTTCGTAAATAGAAGTAGTCGTTCTAATGAAGAAGTCAAAGGACAGTTCAGAGATACAAGAAACGTATTTAAGCGTTCCCTTGATGAGATTACTATGGAAGCACTTGATACAATTCTTGAACTTATCAATTCAAATACACTTTACAAGGGCGAAGAGTGGAAAGGCGTACTCACAGAGTTCAAGAAGTATAAGAAGGAATATGATAAGCTGACTTCTGATTCAGAGAAAGAGTTATATGCTTGGGAGAAGTCGGTAACAGCAGGTATGGCTATTGGTAGAATTAGAAATCATTCTATTGGAACACTTCTTATTAATGTAAGTGAGGATATGGATCTTGACACAGCAGTTAAGAAGTATGAGCAGATTGTTGCTCCAAGCAATTATAAGCGTCCAAAGGCTATTTTTACAAAGAAGATGCTTGAGGATGCAAAGAAGACCATTACAGAACTTGGATATATGGATTCATTACAGAGAAGATTTGCTAATTTGAACGATATCACTGTAAATAATGTACTGTTCTCAAATAAGAGTGCTGCAAGAAGAATTGTTGGCGCAGATGATATTTTTGGTCAGATGGAAAAAGATGTTGCTGTAAGTCCTAAGAAGTTTTCTAAGGTTGAGGAGATTTCAGCACAGGATTTTATTGATAAGGTACTTCCAACTGCAAAGGAAATTGAAGCTTTTGTAGAGAATAAACATGAGAAGAACTTTGTTTCTATGATTGCACCTGTTAATCCAGACGCTAAGACAATGTTCAAGTGGAACAATGGATTATCTTGGGCTTATTCAGGAAACATTACTGACTCTGATATGAAGCAGAATGTAAAAGCTGCTGGCGGTAATGTCGATGGTGTACTCAGATTTTCGATCATGTGGAATGAAGGACAAAATGATAATAGTGACCTTGATGCGCATTGCAAAGAACCTGATGGAAACGAGATTTATTTCAGTAATTGTAGAAAACCTAGTATGTCAAGATGTGGCGGTCAGTTAGATATTGACATTACACATCCTATGGAGCAGATGGAGGGAAAGCCTTCTGTGGAAAATATTACATGGGCAGATATGTCACGTATGAAGCCAGGCGTTTATAAATTCTTTGTAAATCAGTATGCAGCAAGAGGAAGTAAAGGATTTAAGGCAGAAATTGAATTCAATGGTGAGATTTTTGCGTTTGAATACAATAGACCTGTTTCTGGTAATGTTCAGGTGGCAGAAGTTACACTTGATGAGAATGGCAACTTCTCAATTAAGGAAAAGCTGTCTGGAAGTTCATCTATCTCAAGTCGTGAGATTTGGGGCGTAAATACAAATCAGTTTGTTCCTGTATCAGTAATTAGTTACAGTCCAAACTATTTTGACGAGCAGGATGGAATTGGTCATAGACATTTATTCTTCTTCCTGAAGGATTGTGTGAACAACGAAGAGCCTAATGGATTCTATCTTGAGTTCCTTGACAACGATTTAATGAAGCACAAGAGAGTATTTGAGGCTTTAGGTGCTAAGTGTCATGTAGAAGATACTGATGATCAGCTTTCAGGAATTGGATTCTCTATGACAAAGAGAGCAGATTTAGTTGTTAAGGTTAAGGGCGCAACAGAGCGTGTAATGAAGATTAAGTTTTAATTAGAAAAGGAGATTATTATTATTATTATGACAAACAACGAATTATTTATCAATGCAACAAGATCAAACTATCAGTTTCCATTCAGAGGAATGATTAACGTAATTGATTTGTGGGATTTATCTCTCACAAATCTGGACTCAGTATTTAAGACACTCAATGCAGAAGTAAAAAAGTCTGAGGAAGAAAGCCTTCTGAATACTAAGTCAAAGGAAGATGAAGAGATTTCTAATAAGATCGAAATTGTTAAGTACATTGTTGGTGTAAAGCTTGACGAAAAGAAGAAGAGAGAAGACGCTAAGAAGAATGCAGAGATGAGACAGAGATTGCTTGAAATCAAGGCTAAGAGACAGGATGCAGCACTTGAAAACATGTCTGACGAGGATCTGGATAAGGCACTTGCAGAGTTAAGCGAGTAATCGTTACAAATACACCATATATAGTATTAAAAATAAGTAATATATACTATATATGGTGTATATTTTACATTAAAAAGAAACGCACATTTCTTCGGAATTTTTGGAGGTTAAGACAATGACAATTGAACAGATTAAGGACAAATTAAAATCAAAAGAGTATGACTTCCTGAGAACAGATAAGAATTTGGGTAACAATATCATTATCTTAACTCTTGGTGGAAGTCATGCATATGGAACAAATAATGAGGGCAGTGATTTAGATATTCGTGGTTGTGCTTTGAATAGCAAGATGCAGATTCTTACAAATGAGAATTTTGAGCAGTTTGTAAACAATGAGACAGACACAACAATTTATGCCTTTAATAAGTTAGTAGCTTTGTTAAGTAATACAAACCCTAACACAATAGAAATGCTTGGAAATAAGCCAGAACACTATTTCTATGTATCTCCTATTGGTCAGGAACTTATTGACAATGCGCATTTATTTTTATCAAAAAGAGCTTGTCATTCATTTGGAGAATATGCGAATCAGCAGCTCTACAGATTGAACCAGAAAGCCGCACATCAGATGTCTCAATCTGAATTGGAGAAACATATTTTGAAGACACTTGAATTTATGCAGACAGATTTCACAAAGAAATATACACCATATTCAGATGATTCAATGAAGTTATATATTGATAAAGCTGTGCAGGAAGGTTATGACACAGAAATTTTTATGGACGTAAACCTTACTCATTATCCATTGAGAGATTATTGCTCTATGTGGAATGAACTTCAGAACACAGTTCGTCAGTATGGCAAGATTGGTAAAAGAAATGAGAAAGCAATTGAGCATGGTAAGATTGCAAAACATTCAATGCATCTCATTCGACTTTATATGATGTGCTTAGATATTCTTGAAAAAGAGAGAATAATCACATATAGAGAAGATGAGCATGATTTGCTTATGGACATTCGTAATGGTAAGTATTTGGATAGCAACAATCAGCCAATACCAGAATTCTTTGAAATGGTAAATGATTATGAAAAGAGATTGGATTATGCGAAGAAAAACACAAGTCTTCCTGATAATCCTAATTATAAGGCTATCAATGAATTTGTTGCTAGTGTAAATGAAAGGGTGGTAAAAGGTGAAATCTAATCTAAAAATTGAAGTTCCATCTGGTGCAAATGAAATTATCCATAGTCTACAAAATAATGGATATGAAGCTTTCTTAGTCGGAGGATGTGTTCGTGATAGTATTCTGAAAAGACCAATTCACGATTATGACATTACGACTTCTGTCACACCAGATGAAATGATGGAAATATTCAAGGATAAAAGAATTATTGAAACTGGCTTACAGCATGGAACAATAACGATTGTCATTGATGGAGAACCATATGAAGTAACAACGTACAGAATTGATGGTAATTATTCTGATAGCCGTAGACCAGATAAAGTAACTTTTACAAAAAGTCTTGAAGAAGATTTAAAGCGTAGAGATTTTACAATCAATGCAATGGCATACAATGATGAAGTTGGTCTTATAGATCCGTTTAATGGTATGGAAGATATTGAGCATTATAAAATCAGATGTGTTGGTAGAGCAGAGGATAGATTTTCAGAAGATGCTTTAAGGATTTTACGTGCTATTCGGTTTGCTTCACAATTGGGATTTGTAGTTGACTCTGATGTAAGTTTGAACATTCATAAAATGTATAAGAATTTAGAGAATATATCTATTGAGAGAATCAACAGTGAGTTTTGTAAGATTGCATTATCAAGCGAGTTTTATATACAGATAGGATTATTCCGTGAAGTATTCTCGTTGTTCATTCCTGAAATTAAAGATATGTTTGGCTTTCAACAGAATAATCCATATCACATCTATGATGTATGGAATCATACAGTACATGCAGTACAAGCTTATGAATGTGATTGTGAACCCGACTTGAATCCAAGAGATTTGATTACATTATTGGCTGTATTTTTTCATGATATTGGAAAGCCACATTGTTATCAAGATGGCGAGGATGGCATTAGACATTTCAAAGGTCATGGAAGAGTCAGTGCTGATATGACTGATAAGATTATGAAAAGACTTCGTTTTGATAATAATACAAGAGAGAAAGTAGTGCAGCTTGTTTATTATCATGATGCAACTTTTGAAGTGGGTGAAAAGTATATCAAGAGATGGCTCAATAAGATTGGAGAAGAACAATTTAGAAGATTACTGAATGTTCGTAAAGCTGATATTAAAGCACAGGTTTATACAGAGCAAGAGAGTAGGCTTCAGAAAATTGACAATATCGAATATATCTTAGATGAAGTTTTACAGAAAGACGAATGTTTCTCACTGAAAGATTTGGCTGTTAATGGCAATGATTTGATTGAGATTGGATATAAGCCAGGAAAAGAAATTGGTGAGGTATTAAATAATCTGTTGGATTCAGTCATTAGTGGAGAATATATGAACGAGAAAGAAAAATTATTAGAAGTAGCAGAGAGGAGATTATATGGTTAAATTATTCAGTCATACAGATTTAGATGGAATCGGTTGTGGTATTTTGGCAAAACTTGCATTCGGAGATGATGTAGATATTTCATATTGTGATTATGATAACATTGATTCAAGTGTCAGGGAGTTTATTGATAGTGAAACAGAATTTGATATGTGTATTATTACAGACATCAGAGTAAATGAAGATACAGCGAAAATTATTGATGACAGATTTGATAATTTTTATTTATTGGATCACCATCCAACAGCACTTGGACTTAATAAATATCTTTGGTGTTCTGTTACAATCGAATATGAAGATAAGGAGCTTGGAGTTATTAAAACCAGTGGAACAGAGATATTTTATTATTGGTTAATCGAGAATGGTTATTTGAAAGATTCAGATACATTAAGAAGATTTGCTGATTTGGTAAGAAATTATGACACTTGGAGATGGTCAGAACTTGGCGAAGATGGTGTTATTTGTAAGCAGGTAAATGATTTACTTTATCTGTATGGTCGAGATGATTTTATTCATTGGTGTATTTCAGAAATCCATGATGAAGTATTTCCAAGATTATATGCTAAAGATGAGGTTGTTCTGAAGATTAAGCAGGATGAAATTGATAGATATATCGAAGAGAAGAACGAAACTATGTTTACCAGTCCTATGTGTGGTAAGGTTTGTGGTTTTGTATTTGCAGATAGGTTTGTTAGCGAATTAGGTAATAGACTTTGTAAAATGCATCCTGAAATTGATTTTGTAGCAATGATTGATATTGATGGTTGTACAGTATCTTATAGAACTGTTAAAGAAGATATTGATCTTGGTAAAGATGTAGCAAGTTTATTTGGTGGCGGTGGTCATCCAAAAGCTGCCGGTTCAGAATTTAGTCAGACTATTAAGTTAAAAGTTATTGAGAAAATCTTCGGATAATCTTTAATTCTATTCAAGGCTGATCAGCCAAATTTTCCAAAAAGTAACAAGAAATATTTTTTTCCTATGGATTTAGCAGACGTGTTAATTCCGTAGGATTTTACAACAAAATAATCAAGAAGAAAGGAATTAAGCAGTAACTCCTAGGTAATTATGGTTACGTAACCTCTGTAAAATAGTGTATTTTGACAGAGAATAAAGAAAAAAATAATTCTCAAGGGCTACGAGTGTTAAGCTTATTTGATGGAATCTCTTGTGGAAGAGTTGCATTAGATAGAGCCAACATTTCAGTCAGTGAGTATAACGCATTTGAAATTGAAGAGAATGCAATCAAAATCAGTAGATATAATTATCCTGATATCAAAAGATACGGTGACGTATTTTCTACCGACTTCAATGATTTTAATGGAGTCGATCTATTAATAGGTGGTTCACCTTGCCAGTTCTGGTCGAAAGCCAAGTGTAGTAAAACAGCAAAATTGAAGAGAGAAATTGATACAGAAGGCGAAGGTTGGAAGCTGTTTCAGAAATTTGTGGAAGCAAAGAATAACACAAGTCCAAAATATTTCCTATATGAAAACAATTATGGAATGGCTGACGAGATTCAAGACGCTATTAGTGAGGAATTGGGTGTACAACCAATTATGATTGATAGTCAGCTATTATCAGCTCAGAGAAGAAAACGTCTGTATTGGACGAACATACCAAATATCACGCTTCCTGATGATAAAGGATTATTGGTGAAAGACGTTATTTGTGACGATCCAGATTTAGTTAAATATTTTGATGACAGAATTAGAAACACAATGATTAAGTGTGAGAATTACATAAAATATGATCTTGGTGGCAAAGGTCATTATTCGCAGCAGGACAGGCTGTACTTTTTAGATAAGAAAGCTCCAACAGTACCACGTTGTAGAACAGAAACAAAATTCAATGTTTGGCTTGGTGGAGAAAAATATAAGAAAACATGCCCATTAGAGATTGAACGACTTCAAACACTTCCAGACAATTATACAGAATTTGGAATGGATGATAGAGGCAATGTAAAAGCAATGCCTAAAACAAGAAGATTTGAAGCAATCGGCAACGGATGGACTGTTGATGTTATAGCACATATTTTCAGTTTTATGAAGTTTTAACAGAGAATAACAGAATATGAAGTTCGCAGGAAAGCGGAATTTCTTCTGAGTTTTCAGAGAATAAATGCATATAAAATAAAGAAAAGAGGTAACAAAATGAGCAAAACATTAATCGTAGTAGACATGCAGAATGATTTTATTGATGGTTCACTTGGCACGAAGGAAGCACAGGCAATTGTTCCAAATGTTAAGAAGAAAATTAAAGAATATTATAATCGTGGAGATAGAATTATTTTCACAAGAGACACACATTATGAAAACTATTTAAGTACACCAGAAGGTATCAAGTTACCAGTTGAACATTGTATTTACAATACTCATGGATGGCAGATCGCAGACGGATTAGAAACTCCAAATTGTACATATATCAATAAAGAATCTTTTGGTTGGACACATTGGACTGACTTGGGATTTAACAATGATATAGAACTTATTGGTCTTTGCAGCGAAATTTGTGTAGTATCAAATGCTTTAATTATTAAAGCTGATTATCCATTTATTAATGTCACAGTAGATGCAAGCTGCTGTGCAGGAGTTACACCTGATAAACATAAATCGGCTATGGAAGTTATGAAAAGTTGTCAGATTGAAGTGATTGGAGAGTAGGATATGGATAAGTACATGAGTGTGATAACCAATTTTGGATGCCACTATTTATGTCCATATTGCATTGTAAAGAATAATAACCTTCAGATTCCAAAGAGTACAATTGATGGATTGAACTCTTTGGAAGAGGAGATTAAGAAAAATCAGTGTAATTGGGTATCAATATCTGGTGGTGGAGATCCATTATGGAATTTAGAAAATAATGTAGAGTGGTATAGGAAATTCTTCGATATAACTTTGCACAAAGTTCAGATAGAGCTACATACAAGTATGCCAAATGTAAAAGATGCACCATATGCATATTTTGACAGAGTTGTATACCATTTACATGATTTTGAACAATTAAAATCCATCAAGCGATTAAGAAACGAAATCGTCAGAGTTGTATTTGTGGTCACGGAAAATTTCACAGAGGATTTAATCAACAGAATAGCAGTGTATTGTCATAATTCAGATATTATTGATGAGTTGAGTTTCAGACAGATGGTAGATAACCACTATCAAGAAACAGATTATTGTAGAGAATATCTTAGAGAAGGACATCAGAAGTTATGGTGGTATATTGAACAGTGTGATTACAATTTGTACTACTGTGAGAACAAAGTATACACGGAGTATAAAAAGATTGGAGAGTAGAATATGATTAAAATTAATGGCGAAATTGTAACAATCAACAAGTTTCCAGATGGAACACCAAGAGTAAATATTGATATAAACAACATTGAGGAAGACTCTTATGATGGCTCTCCTTGTATTTGGATTGAATGGTTTTATGAGAGTAACGATGAGATATTTTATCTGATGCTAGTAAAGAAACATCTTGAAAGATTTTTTACTAATGTGGATTATTATTTGTCTCTTCCATATATTCCTAATGCACGAATGGATAGAGTAAAAAATGATGATGAGGTATTCACATTGAAGTATTTTTGCGATTTTATCAATTGGCTAGGATTTTCATCAGTTTATGTTTTAGATGCTCATAGCGATGTTTCTACTGCATTACTCAACAATTGTGTAAAAGAAAATCCAAAAGAGTATGTTGATAAAGCTATTTCAAAGATTGGTATGAGAAATCTTGTACTTTATTTCCCAGACGCAGGTGCAGCTAAGAGATATTCAGATTTATTCCCTGAGTTACCGTATTGTTATGGTGAAAAGAAAAGAGATTGGAAGACTGGCAAAATTCTTGGATTAGACATTAGAACAAATGGTATTGATTTGAATGATAAAGCTGTGTTAATGATTGATGATATTATTGCGTATGGCGGTTCACTTTATTATAGTGCAGAAGAATTGAAGAAACATGGTGTAACTGAGATTTATGCGTATGCCACTCATACTGAGAATTCAATTTTTGATAAAGAAAAAGGAACATTAATCAAGTCTTTGGAGAATAATACAGTGAACAGATTATTCACTACAAACAGTTTATTTAATGGTAGTCATGAAAAAATTACAGTTATGGAGGTTTAAAATTATGGATAACACAATGGCTTTATTATTATCAGATACTTATAAACAGTGTCATGATCGTATGTATCCGAAGGGATTAACTAAGTTAGTATCGTATTGGGTGCCTCGAAAATCAATGTTAGAGAATCAGAATGAAATGGTTTTCTTTGGATTACAGGCATTTATCAAAGAATATTTAATGGGATATTTCCAGAAAAATTTCTTCGAATTGTCAGAAGATGAAATGTTATCTCTTTATACGGATTCAATGGACGTACAGATTGGCAGAGACAACTATGATTTAGATAAAATTGTAGAGCTTCACAGATTAGGATATTTACCGCTTGAGATTAGAGCATTACCAGAAGGCACACTTGTTCCTATGGGTGTTCCTTGTATTGAGATTACAAATACGGATGATAAATTTGCTTGGCTTGTTCAGTGGATTGAATGTATTCTTCAGGTAGAATTGTGGAAACCTTGTTGTCATGCAACTATTGGTCATATGTATCGTGAGATTGCAGATTATTGGTATGACAAGACAACAGACGGATTATCTGGAAATATGGCTTGTGCAGATTTTGGCATGAGAGGAATGTCTTGTATGGATGAAGCTACAAGATGTTCAGCATCATGGTTGCTTTCATTTAATAAGACATCTACAATTCCAGCAATTAATTATATTGATAGATATTACAATGCCGATTGTAAGAATAATGGTATTGGAATCGGTGCTGTCTCAACTGAGCATTCTGTAATGGGTGCTAATTTCTCAATTGATGGAGATGAGATTACGTTCGTTAAGAGACTTTTAACAGAGTTATATCCAAATACATCATTTAGTATGGTTTCAGATACTTATGATTATTGGAATATGGTAAATAATATTCTTCCACAGTGTAAAGAAGAGATTATGAATCATAATGGAAAGCTCTTGGTTCGTCCTGATAGTGGTGATATTGTAGAGATTTCAGTTAAGACAGTTGAAAGGTTATGGGAGATTTTTGGTGGTTCTGTAAATGGTAAAGGTTATAAGGTATTAGATCCGCATATCGGTATCATTTATGGTGATGGCTGCACACTTTCTAATGTAGAAACTATTTGGAAAGAATTAGAAAAGCGTGGTTTCGCAGCTAATAATATTGCTTATGGTGTAGGAGCTTTTTGCTTCACTGCAATCGTTGAAAACGGCAAGATGATTGTTGTTACAAGAGATACTTTTGGTATTGCAATGAAGGCTACTTATGGAGTAATTGATGGAAAGAAGTTGATGATTTTCAAAGATCCTAAGACTGATACAAGTCACTTAAAGAAATCTCATAAAGGATGTTGTAGAGTATACGATGATAATGGTGAATTAAAGTGTCAGGATCAGTTACTTGAAATGAGTGATGACAGTTTACTTACTACCGTATTTAAAGATGGAGAATTAGTAAGAGAAGACACATTTGAGGATATCAGATATAGAATGTATGGAGATAAGTAATGATTAAAATTATTGATGGAGACTTGCTCACTTCAAACACTGATATTATTGCACACCAGGTTAATTGCAAAGGTGCTTTTAATTCTGGTGTTGCAAAAGCAATTCGTGATTATGATGTGCAAGTATATAAAGATTATCATAGTTTTTGTTCGATTAACACACCTGAACAATTATTGGGTTCTGTTAGATATTTTCAGTCTAATATTGACGCAAGAATATATGCGAATTTATTTGCACAAAAATCATATGGTTATGACGGAAAACAATATACAGATATTAATGCTTTAAGAAAATGTTTTGAAAATTTGAAATCATATGCAGCTTTTGAAAATATGAGTATTGCAATGCCATATAAAATTGGATGTGTTCGTGGTGGTGCAAATTGGGATGAAGTACATCAAATGATAGAGAATATTTTTTATGATTGCAATGTTGAATTATGGAGGCTTGACAAAGGATGATAAATGAATTTAGAGGTAAATATTATTTTTTAAGCAACTTTTATTCTTCTCCTGTAACATATGAAGGACTTACATATTTGAATAATGAAGCTGCTTTTCAATCAGCAAAAACTTCTTCAGATAGAGAATGTTTCACGAACTTAGATCCATCATCTGCAAAGAAACTTGGTAGAAGAGTCCAGCTTCGATCTGATTGGGAAGATGTGAAGTACAACGTTATGTACGAAATTGTAAAAGCAAAATTTACTCAAAATTTAGACCTCAAAGCAAAGTTGCTTGAGACTGATAATCAGCATCTCGAAGAGGGTAATACTTGGGGTGATAAAATTTGGGGAACTGTGAATGGTGTAGGAGAAAATAATTTAGGAAAAATTCTTATGAGAGTTAGGGAGGAGATTAGACATGAGCAATTTTGATGTTAAGAAAGTAACTAATGATTGTGTTCAGTGGATTAAGGATTTCTTTGAAAAGAACGGCAAGGATTGTATAGCAGTTGTTGGTATCTCAGGCGGTAAGGATTCAAGTGTTGTAGCAGCATTATGTGTAGAAGCTCTTGGTAAGGATAGAGTTTTTGGAGTGTTAATGCCGCAGGGAGAACAGCCAGATATTAGTTATTCTCGAATGCTTGTAGAGCATCTTGGAATTGACAGTTGTGTTGTAAATATAGGTGATACAGTTCGTACTTTGAAGCATGAGATTAAACCACAGTTAGGGGATCATTGGTCAAAACAGACTTCTACAAATCTTCCTGCTCGTATTCGTATGGCTACGCTTTATGCAGTATCACAGACAGTAAATGGTAGAGTAGCAAATACGTGTAATCTTTCGGAAGATTGGGTAGGTTATGCCACGAGATATGGTGACGCTGCTGGTGATTTCAGTCCATTATCTCAGCTTACAGTAACAGAGGTTAAGGCTATTGGTCGTGAGTTAGGGCTTCCGTCAGAATTAGTTGATAAGACACCTACCGATGGTCTTTGTGGGAAGACTGATGAAGACAATCTTGGATTTACTTATGCCGAATTAGATGAATATATCAGAGATGGGATTGAGCCAAGTGAAGAAGTAAAAGCTAAGATTGATTCAATGCATGAGAAAAATCTGTTTAAATTACAGCCAATGCCAAGTTTTGTGTATCAAGTGTAAATGAGATGCTATATATAGCGTTTATAAAAAATATAGACGCTATATATAGTGATATTTTTACCAAGAAATAGATTCTTTGAGGTGAAAAAATATGGGAAAAGTGATAAATGACTATGAAATCAAGGAAATTGCCTTAAATCCAGTATATATGACAAACGATGACCTTGAAAGCCTTAAAAATCAAGGGTTTCGTGTACGTTGGATGAGAGAGGACGAAGGAAACGATAAAAACATATTTACGATAACAGTTGATGAAAACTAATAAACATAGATTTCCTTGTAAAATGGAGGTAAGAAAAAATATGTTGTATAAGTTAAGAACAGGGGATGTAATTCTTTGTGAAAACAAACCGCTAAATCAAACAAATGCTTATTTGATTGTATATGACACAGATAATGGGTTTGGGTTATGGTGTCTTGGATGTGGTCAAGCTCTTGGATTTTACGGAAATGACGTTGAAAAGATGAAAACGGATATTTTAAATAAAGATTTTCTGAACGTTCAATCAGTTATTCCAAAAGAACTTATTGGTGAATATTTAAGCAGCCAGGGTAAACTTGCGTTCCCAGTTAAAGCACATGATGGATTTCATGAATTAAATATTGTAGTAGAGTTGGGAGAATAATATGGCAGGATTTGTATCAAAGCAACCAAACGGATTATATTGTAGATTTTCAACTGTTACGGATTGTCCTACTGCATGGAATATGACGAGAGAAGATTATATCAATATGAAAATGCAGGAAGCAAAAGAAGACGCTGAAGATGTATTGAATAATTATTTGAAGCCGTTTGATATGGTGGTGGATATGTATTATCCAAACAATATGACAAAAGAGGAATTTGATAAGTTTCTTGAAGAGACTGGATATAGCAAAGAGCATGAAAATCTAGTAGGAGGTTCAATATGAAATACAGAAAGAAACCAGTAGTAATTGAAGCAATACAGTGGACAGGGTTGAACTTAGAAGAAATAAAGGAATTTGCTGGAGAATCGTTGACTTACGACATTATTGACGATGCATGGGAAGTCGGCAAAAGAAGACCACATGTGTTTATGAAGATTAAAACTCTTGAAGGTGATATGAAAGTATCTGAAAAAGATTTTATTATAAAAGGTGTCAATGGTGAAGTATATCCTTGTAAGCCTGATATTTTTGAAAAGACTTACGAAGAAGTTTTAGAGTTAGGAGAATAAATCATATGAAGAAGAAAATTTTAACAGTTATATTAGGATTGTCATTGTGTTTTGGAATGACTGGATGTGGTACTAGTACAGGTAGTAAAAATTATGGTAATCATTCAAAGCTCGTTTCGATAGAAGGTGAAAATGATTTATATTATTATGCCACTACACATATCGTTTATATAGTATTCAATGAACGTGCAGGAAATCATGGTTATGGTTATATGTCGCCATATTATTCTGAGAATGGTAAGTTATGCACCTATGATACTAATACAAAACAGATAGTTGAAATTGGAGAATAGAATGAAGTAAACCGAAGTTTCATTCGGATGATAAGAAAGAGAGGTAAGATATGGATATTTATTTAACAATATTAATTGGATTATTAGGACTTTGCGTGGGAGCAATGATTGGGCTTGGAATTGATTTTAAAATTAATCATACTTACATACTTGAAATGAACAATATTACTAAAGATTATTTAGAAAAAATGATTGATTTACAAAAAGGATATTTCAATACAATTGCGACAGATTTAGCAAAAGCAGTAGATGACATTAACAAAGTATATGAGAAGCCAATTTGGAGAAAAACAGAGGAAGAATTACCACCATGTTCAGGATTATATTATGGCAAAATTAAAGGTAATCCACATGGAGAAAATGCTATGTGGAAAGTGGTATATAACGACAATGAATGGAGCTTATCTGGCTATCCTGATAATAAAGTAGAAATTAGTGAATGGACAGAGATCTATTAAGAGAATAAGAATAATGAAAGGAGACGAGGTTTGTGTACACAAGAAGGAATTCCTTACTCCAAGTAATTTATGAAATATATGGGTTCAAAGTCTCGTATAGCTGATAACATTTTGCCGATTATTCAACAGAGATTACGAGATTATAATATCAAAACTTACATAGAGCCATTTTGCGGCGGCTGTAATGTAATAGACAAAGTTCAATGCGATATAAAAATCGCTTCTGACAATCATAAGTATCTTATTGAAATGTTCAAGAATCTAAATCAGATTCAAAATCTCCCAGAATTTATTACAAAAGAACATTATTCAGATGTAAGAGAGTGTTTTAATAAAGGATTATCCCAATATCCTGATTGGTATATTGGTGCAGTTGGATTTCTTTCAAGTTATAACGGCAGATTCTTTGATGGCGGTTATTCGGGTATTGTACATACGAAAGCTGGAACTGAAAGAAATTATTACGATGAAGCCAAGAGAAATTTGTTAGAGCAGATTCCAAAATTGAAAGATATTCAGTTCCAATGTGGAGATTATGAAGAGTTATATTCTAACAAAGTTGGCTGCTTATTGTATTGCGATATTCCATATAAGGGTACGAAACAATATGGATCAAGTAAGAACTTTGATTATGACAGATTTTGGAATTGGGCTGAGAAGATGAGTGAGAAGAATGTTGTCTTAGTCAGTGAGCATGAAGCTCCTTCAGAATGGGAATGTATTTGGCAACAGGAAGTCAAAAGAACGATTGACAATACAAAGCGAGTTAAAGCAGTAGAAAAGTTATTTGAAATAAGAGAATAAATATCTGAGAGGTGATTATTTGATAGAAGAACCAAAGTTTTGTGTACAGGAATTAATATCAACAGAACATATGGATGGTAGAGTTGTAATCCTATATCCATATAAACTTAGAAATGAACCGATACTAAAAGACAGTATTTCTAAAATGACAAAAGTTATAAGAGAATACATAAAAGAGACTGAAATGTATCGAAAATGTGTAGATACGATTCCAAATCTTATATGGGATTCTCAAAAATTATCTATGCAGAATGAAGCTGATGCGCATCAAAGAAAAGCCGATGAACTGGCAGAAATAATGAACGAAGGCATCAGTCCTTATGCGTGGTATATTAAAGGTAGGTTTAATGGAGAGATAGGTGGGCTTCATTATAATGTAGATAATATAGTTTATTTGGATAGAAACTAACAAGAAATTTTGGTTTCTTGGCTTGTCACGAAACTAAGTAACAATGTAGATATAATTTTATAAGAAAGGAAAACGTTAACATGTGAGTAAAGCTGCGCAGCTACTATTGGTGAACAAATTTGAAAAATAATACAGAAAAAGATTGGACAGGTAATAAGAATAGTATTTTTAAGACTTTAGGTGCAAGTAATCACACCGACAAGGAGAGACAGAACGAGGATTATTATGCGACAGATCCTATTGCAATTGATGCCTTATTAAAAGATGGTGGTGTTACATTTGACAAACCTATCTGGGAATGTTCCTGTGGTGAAGGACATTTATCTGAAAGATTAAAGAGCTTCGGTTATGAAGTTCGATCCACTGACCTGATCGATAGAGGTTATGGTGAAGGTGAAATTGATTTTCTTACATATAATCAGCCTTGGAATGGCGATATCTTAACAAATCCCCCATACAAATATGCAAAAGAATTTATTGAACATGCAATGACATTAATTCCTGATGGTTGCAGAGTATTTATGTTTCTTAAAGTTCAGTTTCTTGAAGGAAAAGCTCGTAAGGAATTATTTAAAAAGTACCCACCAAAATGTGTTTATGTTTCAAGCAGTCGTATTTTATGTGCGAAGAACGCTCTTTTTGATGAAATGAGAGCAGGTGGTGGTAGTGCAGTTGCTTATGCTTGGTACGAGTTTGAGAAGGGTTATATAGGTGAAAGTAAATTAAAATGGATAAATTAATACAAAGATTAAATGAGGAGATGAGTAGTTGGGTTGGTGATTTAGTCACCAATTCCGACTTATCAAGCGAGAAACTATTAAAACGATACTCATATGAGTATTGTATCAAAGAAGAGATTATTAATTATTTTTCAGAGAATATTATATCAGATGACTTTGAAGAGTTCTTACTGGATAAAGAAGATACATTGTCTTATCTGTACGTTGAGTATATGGAAGATGATACAGCAAATATTCATAACGAGATAGAAGGATTTGTAAGTAATCTCTGTTATCGTTTTAAAACACAATCTGAAATGCCCTAAAATCAAGGCTTTCAGAGGTTGAAAAAGCCAAGGAAAACCACGTTTCTTTTGGTTGTGAAAGTAGGTGAGAAAATTATATATAAGAGTAAATTATTCATATTTAATGAAGATAATTTAAGACGAGATATTGCATATATTGAAGAGAGTAATCGTGTAAAAGAACTCCAATGCAATTCTCAAACAGCGTATGCATGGTTCGATATGCACAAGAACGAATTACAATATTCAATCGAGAAAGATCCTATTTATCAGAATACAGGTTTAATTGGTTCATATCAAGGTATCCCAATTAGACTCAATGAATCTTTAGATAATGGAAGTGTTGGAATCGTAAATCAGATGGGAGAATAAATGATTAGTCAAGTTGAGTTAGAAAGTACAGATATTGGTGAAAAGAAATATTATCTTGTGGCTCCTGAAGGTCTAATATTTCATGAAATTCCATTTGAAGAAATACACAACTTAACAAGAGAAGTGTGGGTGTCAATTTGCCCTGATTGTGGTGGAATTCAAGGATATTATTATTCAGAAGATGAAGCCAGGGAAAATAGTAAATTCTGTGTTGAATGCTATTGTACTAAACGAGTTTTAATCAAGAGATACAAAGGCTATTCTAAGCAGAGAGTAAATTTTAAGTTATTAACAAAGGGTTATAAGGAATATAAAGGAATTAAGTATCCTTATATGGATATTCATGGTTAGCAGAAAGAAGCATTTCCTTGGAGCTTTTGAACAATAAAGAGAGAATATATAGGTGACAATAGATTATAAGGAGATATGTTTTATGCGAAAAAAAGATAAAAATTTTAAAATCCAATATAAGTTTGAAGACAAAATTTTGTCATTAAAATTTAAAACAGTACAAGATTTTTTACATACTAATTTTCGGAAGAATAAAAATCCTATGTCACCTAAGAATGATACAGAATTGATTAGCGTAACATTAAACAATAAACCATTATTTAAAAAATGTTACAAGTTGCACGAAGTAAAAGTATTATTAAAAGATTTTAATCAATCGGGATTAATTAGGAAAGAAATTTATTCAATAGAAGAAGTTAAAGATAAGGTTCAAAGTGTTTTATTTGAGAAGGATAGACAACTTGCAAAAGTGGATTTTGATGGAGATTTGATTAAAGGTAACAGTCAGAGATACCAGACTTTTCTCACTAAAGGTTGTAAATGTGTGATTTGTGGAATTGAAGGAAAGTATTTTGCAAAAGAAAGACATTTACAAGATAAAACTTATCATCTGAATTTGTATGCAGTTGACGATAATGGTGATGAAATTTTAATGACAAAAGATCATATTTTACCACGTTCAAAAGGTGGTATTGATGATATTAGTAACTATCAAACAATGTGTAAGCTTTGTAATGAAGCTAAAGGAAATAAAATTGATAGAAATAATAAAGAAAACATTCCATTAAGAACTGAGTTAATTGATATAGAAAAAGATTGCAGAATTATGTTTGTAAGATATGTTAATGTGGATTGTAAAAGTGTAATTTTTGAAAATTTTCATGAAGCGATTAAATATGTTTATGAT
>ERZ1034871.334-NODE-334-length-28434-cov-10.282216_pt1 | contig 28434 bp, 25 predicted proteins | sample MGYA00520631_ERZ1034871 | MGnify/ENA primary metagenome ERZ1034871 (study PRJEB33766, sample SAMN09781721) | gut metagenome | biome: gut microbiome | host: Homo sapiens | place: Madagascar | study: EMG produced TPA metagenomics assembly of the PRJNA485056 data...
GATATTTGAACTTTGTTATATAGAAGCAATAATTGCCATTAGCATGGCGGCCGTCGCGTTATCCTTGCTCATGTCATTTTAATTATTTATCTTTGCAGAAGATAGGCTGCACCTCGGCATAAAGTTCAAGCAAGCTTGACTTTCTGCTCTCAGTTTGCACTATCTTTGCAGAAGATAGGTTGCACCTCGGCAAAACACTCAAACAAGTTTGGTGTTCTGCTCTCAGTTTGCACTATCCCGGCCCCGTAGCTTAGCTGAATAGAGCGTCAGATTCCGGTTCTGAAGGTCCAGGGTTTGAATCCCTGCGGGGTCACTACACACCTTTTGTGCGTTACAAGATAATGAGGAGGATCCGTCAAAATGCGATGGACCCTCCTCGTTCTTTTTATCTTGGACACCAGTTTACCAAAAACACACGCAAAGCCTCTACATTGGCATTGGGCTGACAGTCGGTCACGGCAGAGTCTACTGCATGAATAACGCCTGCCGCACCACCCACGGCAGTGGTTAACACCTCCTTGTAGGCAGCAATGTTAGGCCCCATGGCACCACCCAGTTGGTGTCGAATGCCTCTTTCACATATTTCTGTTCAAGCCCTGCCTCGTTCATGTGGGCCAAGCAAAGGTAAATGGTCTGTCTTTTATTGCGTGGTTGTAATATTTCTTGTGATGGATTATACGTTATAAATCGCACTACTTTTTGTGCAATTATGGTCAAATGGGGCTTATTGGGGGTATATTGCACAAATAATAGTGCAGTTTCTTGTAAATATTGCACTATTATTTGTGCAGTTATATGTACACTAATGTTGTCAGTTCTTATGTAATTTGTAGTGATAACATAATGGAACGAACAATTAATGAGTTCTCTTCATCAGGCGTCAGCCCTTATGTATCTTACAGGCAGGGCGGGCAGCCCTGCCTTAGCTTATGTAAAAAACCACGGCACCAGCCTTATGTTACTTATGTAGCTTATGTTCTTATGTATTCCGCGGTAAGCGGCACAAGGGCGAACAGCCCTTGAGCCTCAAAAACAAGAAAGCAATAGCAAAAAACGCTACGGCGTAGCCCTTATGTTCTTGAGGGCACATGGACGCAAGTCCATGCCCGTAAGTCTTGAAGCACTTATGTCCTTATGTCCTTATGTCCTTATGTTCTTATGTTTTCGCGTTAGCGACAAATCTCAAAACTCATGGGACGCGTCGCCCCCATTAGTGCTTGCGTTTTGTGCTTGCATTTTGTGGTAGCGGTACCATTACCATACTACCAAAACTTTACATACCGAGTATCTTACATCTTACACTAACACGCTACAACTCATTGACTATCAATACTTTACTTAGTGTAAGATGCTGCCAGTTTTACCTACACGCAACCTACACACCCTACACGCTGCCACACGGCACAAGCATGGGAGAATGGCATCATGGCATAGGGGAACAGAAAACTCTGTTGCTCCGACAGATTGTTCTACGTCCCTATGCCGTATAACCCACCGCATACGTACAAACCGACTGCGCGACGGCTGGGTGAGGTGTGTAAGATGTATGCAAGGGAGTGTAAGATATTTTGAAATCATCTTACACTCTTGAAACCTCTGTATATCAACTTGTTACGCACAAAAAGTGTAAGATGGCAGTAAAAACGCACGCACTCTTTTACATGAGGGCAGATGGGGAGGGTACAAATATTTGTGTACAAATTGTACACTTTTTTTGTGGTGCAATGCCTTGGTGTTACCTTTGTAGCACTTTTGTACAAAACTAAATTGTATTGACTACCATGAAACGAATGCTTAACAGAATGCTGCGCTATGCCGATGCCATTGTGAAACGTGGCGTTGACAAACTGATAGACGCTATCGGGCATAGCACGGAACCACAAACTAAAAACGCAGAAACACCCCAGTCGCAAAAACGCATGGGCAACGACACTGACTGCGCACCGCAAGCGACTGGCAGCACCACAAACTGCGGTCTGGCCGAACAAACCATCACCCTGATGGACGAACTGTGCGAGATGCGCTATAATGTGCTTGACTGCACGCCCGAAGTGCAACGGCGCGACCAGGCGGGCAAAGGGTTTGTGCCCGTGAGCAAGCAGGGCTCCCAGCCCAGCCTCAGCTTATGTGGGAAAACCACGGCGCCAGCCTTATGTTACTTATGCAGCTTATGTACTTATGTCTACCGCGGTAAGCGGCATAAGGGCGAACAGCCCTTGAAAGAGCAAAACAAGGCTTGCTTTTTCGCTTGCGCCACCCTGCATCACCCATCTTTATTACGTAATTCTTTGATTTTCAATATGCGCTATTCAATGGCACAAAAAGTGATGAAGTCAGGAAAAACAATGAGGGAGGGTGCACCAGCTTGATGCGCCCTCCCTCATAGTGGATACTTTGAATAGTTGTGTTGTGCTTTATGCCATAGCCTCCTTAATGCAGTCTACAATATAGTGCACATCATCGTCGGTAACCCAGGGGCCGGCGGGCAGGCAGAAGCCTACCTTGAATATGGCCTCCTCAATGCCGTTGGTGTAAACCTCGGCATCGGCATAGACGGGCTGCTTGTGCATGGGTTTCCACACAGGGCGGCACTCCACTTTTTTCTGCATTTGTCGTGCATATAACGTTGCTTGTTACATGATGTAGGGTGTAGATGTAAAAAGCTATTGCCGTTCGATAAAACTAAATATCCATTTCTTTCATTACGCGTTCCACTTCTTCTAACGGTACGTGTAGCATGCGTGATACATAGAGAGGAGTTATGACCTCCATCGAACCAGACTGTCGCTCCATACCTATGAGATACTCAATATTCTTTTTTAGGTCGCCAATACTGTTCGAAAACGTTGTCGACGCAGGTGAAATTGTTCCTGTGGTATTATGGTCATCAAACATTTCACTGCCATCGGCACCATATCTGCCGTCTTTCGCCTCATAAATGACAGAGGGTTCCATTACTTCAACCTTATGCCATGCGCCCTGTGGTACAATGCAACCGTAATTGCCTGTTGTGGGGTTGAGCAAAAAGCGTTTCAATTCATTACCGTCATTATCATATATTACCTCAACTATCCTACCGTGTAGAAGTAACACATTTTCTGTGCTGGCTGGGTGTCTGTGTATTGGCACGATTGTACCAGGCAGCATCGCATTAAGCATGCGCTGACTTGTGTCAGACGTAGATGTGCGTAGATCAAAATTTTGGCGCAAGCGCGGATTTGCTGCAGCCTGTTCGAGTAACTTGTCGATAAAGTCTTTGTCTATTGTATTCATTCTCTTTACATTAAAAAACACGGATTATGCGAAAGCGTTCACGAGGTGTGTGCATAGTTCGCAAAATCCGTGTCTCAATTTTTACAGAGGTTTTGTGTTATTTGTTCAAAGCAGCCAAATATTCTTCATGCAAATGGTAGTACTTTCTCATAAACAGCACATAAGCCAAAGTCAGCACAGCCAAGGCACCGCCCAAATATGCCCAATGAGAGATTGACGTGTCGGGGCAAAGGAATATGAAGCCTAATGATACACTTAACTGCATGGCCATGTATAGTAAAGAAACCTTTACATGACCTATATTCAATTCGTTTGCCATAATCTGGAAGGCATGCTTGCGGTGCGCTTGTCCTAAATTTTCATGCAGCATGATGCGGTGTACAATGGTCAGGCAGCCGTCAACGCCATATACAAGCAAAAATATGAGCCAGGTAATGTCGCCCGTTTTTATTATTACATTGCCTAACAGAAATAGCATAATAAAAGCTATGCCTATCGATCCCACATCGCCTGCAAAGCACTTTGCCTTTCCCTTGGGACGGAAATTGAATATGCAGAACACGATAGAAGCAAGTATTGTAGAAGTTATCAAACTTTGTTCGACAAAGTGCATTTTTTCATTGACCAGGGCCAATGGTGCCAGTACGGCCAATGAGTACCCGGCTGTGATGCCATTGATGCCGTCCATAAAGTTGATGATGTTAGTGGCTCCCACATACACAATGAGTGCCACAAGCACTATCCACCACATGGTCCAGTGCAACATATCCAGTTGGTAGAAAGCCATGGCTGCCGCAGCAAATTGTGCCAATAATCTTGTAATATCAGGCAGAGAATGTATGTCGTCTACAAAACTAATGCCTGCTACAAGCGTCAGACCTGCTAAGAACCATGGGTATTGAAATCCATAGAAGGCACTCCACACCCATGCGCCAATCATAAAGATGATGCCACCACCGCGCAGCACTACCGATGCGTGTGACGATCGTTCATTGGGCTTGTCTATGATATTGAATCTGCTGGCTATGCGGAAGTAGACAAGCTCAGCAATGAGCAAAAGAATGAATAGGAATATATATATAAGCATATTTAAGATTAGAAGGATTTTTCTATTTACAGGTGGTTCCACACTATTTTTCTATAAAACCAATGTCCAATTTTCCAGAAAGGAGCCCAAAAAACTTCTGACGGGTTAAAACGGACCATTTTGTATAGACGTAGAGTGTTATACGAAAAGAGGCGTAAATCACTGCCATTATGTGCTCTTTTAGTGCGTTGATCAAACTGGCCAAAGTTGCCAGCATGCATAATTTCATTGAGTAGGAATATGCCAGTTTCTTTGTTTGGTGAACAAAGAAGAAATTCATTTTTCAGTCCGAAAACTTGTTGCTCAACATACATTACAGCTGCAGCAAACTGCTCCAAACCTAAATATTTCAAAGTCTCCATTATTTGCGATTTAACACGGTTAGATAATTGCGAGCAATTATTATCCGCTGAGGCTGTGCAGAGTAACATGTAATAGTCCATCAATTGCCTCAAACCTATGCCTTCGTGGAATACATGTCGGTAAATATGCATAAGTAGATATACCAAATTGAATTCTGTTGTAGGGTGGTAAAACTGCGTTGAACTATCGTAATTTTGAAATTGAATATTCGCTTGTTCGTTAAACCATTTCTTGTATTTTTTCCAACGAAAAGGTGAAAAGGTATAGCTTGGGTAATGGTGTATTTCTGTTTCAACATCATCAAATATTTTAGCATCTGTATGATGTATGACTGTAACGCCCACGTTCCAGTTCATTTGCTTCATAAAAGCAATAACAGCCTTTCGCTGACCTTTAACCCACAAATCAATGTCACCGCTTTGGCGTAGACTCATGTGTCCTTTATTCAATATGCTTTCACATTTAATTATGTTGTTGTATAATATAGCAACGCCTTGTCCTTTAAGTACACATGATTGAAAGCCTCCGTTTGCAAATAACCTCGTGATTTCTTGTGCTCGCAAATTAAGTTTCTCATTATGCTTTTGAATGTTTGCAGCTACTGCAAGCCATTGCATTTTTAGCTTGCTTGGCAGATACTTAACTTGTATAGGATTGTTCTTATACAAAAGTTGAACTCCTTGAAAACAAATGCCTATAATGGCTTGTCTCTTTGCAATGGTGTATAGTTCGTTCCATTGTGTAGCAGATGGGGCAGATGATAGTTTGGGGAGTGTTCCAATACTAACTTGTATAAGTTCAAAGAATAGATTCATCTGTTCTTATTGTTTGAAGGAGAATATTCCGACTGAGATGTTCTTATTTTATTGGTTGGTAATAGCCTAATCCATAGAACATTTCTTAGTGTTATCTGTCTGTTTTATAAAGCTCATAATAGTATGTCTAAGTCCTTCACGAGCATCAATCGGAAAACGTTTTATGCCAAGTGCTTTCTTTATTTTATCGTTAGAACTGACATAATTTTCTGTTAGTTTTTGCAGACGCAAGGGATTTAGCGGAAGATGCAGCCAACCTCCAATCTTTGCTACGCCCATCATTAGTTTTTGAGGTATTCGCCAGATTCTCGCTTTTTTTCCGAGTGTAGAACAAATGAGCTCAATCAATTCATTGGTAGAAAGGGGCTCGTCATCGCCAATGTTATAAATACCAGAGTGTACATTATCATTAGTTAGTACTTCGTTTACGGCGTAGCATACATTTCCTATAGAAGTGAATGTTCTGTGATTTTCGAATGCTCCTAAGGGCCAAGGGATTCCTTTCTTTACAACGCTGTATAACAAATTTAGATTTCCTTTGTTGCCTGGTCCATGAATCATGCAGGGACGAAAAATATAAACTTCTTTCCCGTTTTGTGGCTTGTCTGTTCCAGGTTCTGTGCTGCTCATTGATTTGCGCGAAACACCTTGTTTCTCCAACGCATCAAGAATGTAATTCTCAGCTTTTATTTTGCTTTCTCCATAGGGGCCTTTTGGGGTTGGTAGCACGTCCTCTTTGAGTACATTAGGCACACACTCTGCTGCAGCCTTTGCAGTAGAAAAAAAGATAAATTTGTGGGCTGTATCTGATGCTAAGTACCAGTCAAATATCTTTTGTGTAAGTCCCGTGTTTACTTCAAAGTAAACTTTCGCTGCACTTCGATTTCGTGTATCATGTGCTTTGCCTGCAAGGTGTATTATTGCGTCTATGTTTTGTGTTATCTTCCCTTCATATAAATCTTTCCAAAGGTATGTGTGCTTAACTCCTTTTGTTGAAGGTTGAATGATATCAAGACCATAAATGGTATGTTCAACTGCCAGTTTTTTTAATAAGTTGGTACCAACGAAACCATGTATGCCAGTAATTAGAATGTTCATGTTGCTATTTAATTTTTGTGCAGAATTTCAAATATAAGTCGCAGATGTGTGGCCATGTATAGTTTTGCCTGATGATGTCCTTTGCTGTTTCTTCTTGCCATTTTAGTGAATCATAATCAGTTTCTATAGTAAGCATATTCTTAATTAAGTCGTCCACGTCGTGTACTCGACTCCATAATCCGACATGATATTTACTAAGGACTTCTTTTATAGCGGGTATTTGAGTTACTATGGGAATTTTTCCATATGATAATCCTTCGAGAAGAGCAATAGGCAAACCTTCAGAAGATGAGACAAGGCAGTAAGCAAAGCAGTGTTTTAACAATGCTGCTTTTGTATCTCCTTGAACGCTTCCAATAAAAATTATGTCTTTACAACTATTTGCACGTTTGACTAATGAGTTGCCATAACTATTGTTATAATCTCCAGCAATAACTAATTTGTATGATCCATGTTCATGCTTTTTGAAAGCATCAATCAAGGTCTCGTAATTTTTGATAGGGTCAATTCTTCCTATGGTCAAAAAATACTTGCCTTCAATAATGTTATTCTGTTTGAGAATGTTTGATTTTATAACTTTATCTTCGGGCATGTAAACTCCACATGGAATAACCTCGCATTTTTTATGATACCGATTAAAAATTTCTTCAGCTTTGGCGTAACTGACAGTAATTGTATTCTTTTGAAATAATAGAGATACTTTTGTGCAAAGCTTTAGTATAAATTTCATAAAGACTCCACGTTTGGGACTGTCTTCAGCAAGGCTGTGAATAATAGAACATGACTTTAATCCGCATAAAGATATAATAAGTGAAGGAATCACAGAGAACATCACTGTTTGATACATTACGATGTCTATTTCCTTACGATGCTTTATCAAGTAGGGTAATGACATGAGGTATAGTAAAGGGATGCTTGTCATAGTACCTCCAATTGTTTTATATTGCTTGATAGGCACACCATTATATTCGGTCTTTTTGTTACAGGAACCGAAACTAATTACCGTAGATGCCTTACCTCTTTTTTTTAACTCAAGTGCTAAATTGTATGTGTATGAATTTACCCCATTCGGTTCTTCGTGGGCCCCAATAAATACGGTTCTCATAATGTGTGTATAAGTTTTAAGTATCTTTCCTCAAATAAGTCCAAAGAATAGTTTTGTTTAAGTAAATTGTTACTATTCTTTCCCATAGTAATTCTTTCCTGAGGGTTGTCTATCAAATATTGAATAGACTTAGTCAGTGTGGCTACATCCTTGATAGGACTCAGAAATCCGTTAGTTCCCTCTTTTATTAGGTATTCATTGTCTCCAACATTTGTAGCAATTATGGGCAAGCACCAATTCATTGCTTCCATGATGCTATTACTTGTACCTTCATATAAACTGGTTGATAGATATATGTCTGCGTTTTGAAGTAATTCTGGAATGTTGTTGGGCTTTATATATAAATGGGTAATGTCTTCTATGTTATAATTTTTTATCCATTGCTTTATTTGACCCTCTAATTTGCCATAACCGCATATATCAAATATGATATTAGCGTTATGGCTTTTAAGAAGGGAAACCACTTTTATTGCGGTTTCGTAGTCCTTTTGAGGGTGAAAACGTCCAACAGTTATAATATGTAGAGCTTTTCTGTCAGAAGATTTATTTATAACATCGGCTATCTCTGGATAGCAATTGGGAATTGTAATACACTTTTTAGGGTTGAACCCCATTTTCTTAAATTGTAATTCACCACTATAGCAGTTGAAAATCGTTTTGGTGGCAATGAAATTGTGGCTAAATAATTCTAATAGGTTCTTGTAACCGCTAATCTTAGAATTTCTTATTCCATTGAAGATTTGCTTTACTCCGCAAAATCTTTCAAGGATAGATCCCCAAAAGTCACAAGCTGTTAGATAATTAAATGCGCAGAAAATATGATTACTTCTTAAAATTCTGGCATAGGATTCTAATTTTTGAGGTAAACTGCCAGTAAGAATGTATACTTTTATGTTAGGCTTACTATTTAGTATTTCGGTTACTACGCAAGACTTCTCTTTTGTGTCGTGTAGTGCTATGAAGTGAACATTAGAGTGTCTTGAGAGTGTGAATGCTAATAATGCAGCTTGTTTTTCTGCACCTCCTGAGCCTAAGGTTGAGGTAAAAATGGCAATATCTTTCATGTCATATTTTTCTTGTTTTAATAAATTTCGCGGGATTACCAGCCCAAACTTGATTAGCAGGTACATCTTTTGTTACCACAGCGCCAGCACCAATAATGGCACCATCACCAATAGTAACCGAATTGCATATTATGGCGTTTGCTCCAATAAATACATTTTGTCCTATTGTGACTCTGCCAATTTTAAATCTAAAGCCCTCGCACGTGGTATCAATGTAGTGTGTTAGGATTTTAACTCCTGTAGTTATGGCTGTTCCATGGCCTATGTAGATGTTTTGAGGAGCAACGGTATCTATGGTTACATTGTTATAGATCAGAGCGCGGCCTTTAATATTTACCCCCCCCCATTTTTAATATTTGTGCCCTATGCTGTGGCAGCATTGGTAGTTTGGCAATATTAAGCCAAAAGACTCTGTACAAACGTAGGGGAGGATATATTCTTAGAAAGTCTTTAAGTATCATGTAATATTGTGATTGTTTGATGTTAAACATTACAAATGAGGAAATTCGATGCTCAAGACTTCCTCAATAATAGGTGCCATGTCGTAATACTTGTATTGAGCAAGACGGCCACCGAAAATAACCCCCTTCTCTTTCTCTGCTAATTTATGGTATTCCCTTGCAAGTGCATTGTTCCGGTCATCGTTTATTGGATAATATGGTTCCATACCATCTGTATAATTGATTGAATATTCCTCAGAAATAACAGTCTTAGGGCAATCGTAAACCTCTTGGCCAAACATCTCAAAGTGCTTGTGTTCAATTACGCGAGTATATGGCTCATTGTGACTTGTGTAATTTACAACTGCATTACCTTGATAATTGGGGGTGTTTTCTATGCGAGTCTTAAATCTAACAGTACGCCAATCAAGTTTGCCTAATGAATAGTTAAAATACTCATCAAGAGCCCCCGTATAAACGAGTTTATGCGCTATATTTCTCCAATCAAGATATTCCGAATTGAAGAAGTCAACATTGGTCTTGCAATCAATGCCTTTAAGCAATCCTGCTATCAGTTTGTTGTATCCACCAATAGGAATGCCTTGATATTTATCATTAAAGTAATTGTTGTCGAAGACCATACGAACCGGAAGGCGCTTGATGATGAATGCGGGGAGTTCCTTGCAATCTCGTCCCCATTGTTTTTCCGTATACTCTTTGATTAGTTTGTTAAAAATATCTTTACCAACCAAGCAAAGAGCCTGTTCTTCAAGGTTCTGAGGTTCATTACCACCGAGCTTTGCTAAAGCTTCTGCTTTTTGCTCTTCAATCCTAATTTGAGCTTGTTTTGGTGTAAACACATCTGGCCACATGCGATTGAATGTGTTCATATTAAAAGGCAAATTGTAGAGTTCGCCTTTATAGTTTGCTACAGGACAGTTGGTATAACGATTGAATTCAACGATAGAGTTTACGAAGTCCCACACATCTTTATTGTTTGTATGGAAAATATGGGCACCATATTTATGCACATTGATGCCTTCAATTTGTTCGCAGTAAACGTTACCCCCGAGATAGGGACGTTTATCAATTACAAGTACTTTTTTACCAGCTTGTTTAGCTTTATAAGCGAATGTTGCCCCGTAGAGTCCAGAGCCCACAATTAAATAATCGTATTTCATAATTAATATCCTCTTCCTGCTGTTAAACCATTATTTGAAATTATTCTTCCAGGATTACCTGCAACACATACATTATCCGGAACGTCCTTAACAACAACACTTCCAGCTCCAATTGTTACATTATTGCCAATACAAATAGGTCCTATTATCACAGAATTAGCTCCTATTGTTACATTATCACCTATTCTGGGGACTCCATTGTGAGTTTTTCCTATAGTAACATTATGTAGAATTGTACAATTCTTTCCAATTATAGCATTTCTATGAATCACTACTAAACCATAATGAATTAATCTGAAGCCCCCTCCAATCTGTGTTCCCAAAGGAATCTGTCTTGCTGTTTTACACATCTTCCTTTTATAAAATAGAGTAAAAATAAAGTGTAAAATACTATGATTGCCATTCTCCAACCAACTTCCTATGCGGAACCAGAAAGTAAAGGAAAATGATTCATTAAAAAAGAGATTCCTTAAAATACCCCCCCCATTGTTAATAGCTAACAAATCACATTTTATCAAATGCTTATAATGTGCAAATTTCATTTCCTTTCCAATTCAGAAATTACATGTTTTGCAAAGTCTCTTCGCCCATTCTCAGTGAAAAAGAACTGGTAATACTTTTGAGCTTTTTGGGCAATTTCCTTATATTCAGATGAATCAGCCTTGGCTAGTACTTCCTTAAAATTAGAGAAATCCCACTTCAGTGGAACGTAGGTTACTCCAGGACGATATACATCAGGATAGGTAATGCAATGACTCATATCTTGTTTAATCATACAACCTCCATATACAAAAGCTTCAAAATCCCGTCCACAAATTTCTCCCCAACCAAATGGGGACAAAATGCACTTAGAATTCTGGCCTTCTTTAATAAACTCTTCCTTGGGTATCCGTTTCGTTATGTCAGAAATCTTTATATTTGATTCCGTTATCATTTCTATCATAAGTTCCTTGCTTCGAGAGCGAGGGTAGCCTGCAATAGGAGAATATCCACTCCCGCGGTATTGCACGTCTATGGTACGTTCGCTATTAGGACTTAAAAAATGCGGTTTTGTTACGCTGAATGGATGCATGATAAGTTGGATAGGCTTGATTGCATATATGTCGCCAATTCCAACATTCCATGCTACACGCAGTTTGTTAAGGTATTTTTTTTCAGTGTGAGGGTAGTAGCGTTGAGTGATGGTTTCATCTTCAATGTGTAATTTATTGTGATAGTATTCGCAAAATGTACGTGTACCATATACATCACGACAGTAATCTTCTGTATTTTTGAGAAGTTGTTTCTTGAAATATAAATCAACGTATGGCATTACGTCGAACATACATGTCCCTGTACTATCTGCTGTATCTAACCAAACGAGCATATTACAATGTGCTTTTATTTTTTTTAGAATTTCAGCTCGTTTATCAGCAGAGAGTTTCATGCAGAAATCCGAAGTGGAATGATGAAAAGCCATCATTACAATATCACGTCTTCCTTTACAAGCAGACTTGATAGAAGCATGTTCTAATTTTTTCTGAAAACTCCCGCGAAATATGGGAAAATAGTCAACTATACTCTGATATTCTATTTTGTAACCTAAATCCTTGAATTCTTTGCGAGAAGCAAGCAAGGGCTTAAGCCACCTATACAGATAGTGATGTCGTTCGTAAACTATTGTAATTGTTCGCATAGTCTAATAGTCTTTATAAATTTTACTTAGCTGTTCTGTATATTGAATAATAGAGTACTTGCGCAGAGCCATTTCGTATGCTTTGCAAGCTTTATTACACGCTTCGGTATAATTATTAAATACATTTTCTATAGCTTTAGATAAACTTTGAGCGCTGCCGCAATCGAAAGTTTCTGCATAGGTCCCATTTTCAGAAACCTCGACAAAACCAGCTGCCTTGCTTAATATAAGGGGCACTTTTGCCCCCATAGCCTCAATGGCGCATAGTCCTAATCCCTCATGATGTGAGGCTTGTATGATTATGTCATATTCGCTTAAATGCTGATTAACATAATCATTTTCTTTGTTGCCTAAAGCATGCAATTTACTTTCAAGGTGTAATGCGTTAATGCACTCACGAAGTTTAGGTAGATCTGGGCCATCACCCCAAAAATCAAGAGTAAGATTGTCCTTTATGTTTTGAGGTAATAATGAGTATGCTTTAACAACCATATCTTGGGCTTTAGTTTCAAACAGTACACGCGCGATGCATAGCATTCGCCTCGGTGTGGCTAAATAATAATCTTTCTTTTTGATTTTAGAAAAATCAATGCCATTATAACATATTACACAATTATCGTGTCCAGTCTTTTTCTTAAAAGCATCTTTGACACACGATGAAATCGCAATGTATGAATCAACCGTTTTGCTGTAAGGCATATTCATCACTTCATTATGCAAGGTGACGAATCGTTTTTCCTTTTTGGGCTTGTAAAAGATTATTTTGGCCAATGACGGACCATGTAAGTGTAATATGTCAGGTGCTATGCGGTGATATTTGTAGAGCAGTTTCAGTAAATAGTAAGGGTTCTTACTTTTAATTGGCTTGTTAACAAACGAAATCTTAATTTGGTGATTTAATTGTTCAAGTAGCTTTTTATCCCATTTCGTTGTAACAATCATAATGTGTACATCGTATCCATTTTCTACTTGTTCGTTTGCCAAGTTCACGAGCAGTGTTTCAGCTCCTCCGTTAAAAAAAGAGCCTATACAATGTAAAATTTTCATCATATCAAGTGCTTTATAGTTGCAAGTACGGGGCGAACGTGTCTTTCGATAAATATATATAACCTTTCGTTAGCCTCTTGTGCGAATAAGCAACCTTCAGGTTGCTGGCAAAACGTGTCAAAATCTACAATGTTGGAGGCTTGGGTGTATAGTAAATCCTTGAATTGCTTGTAGCAATATGCTTTATTATTCCAAGCCCATTCATGGGTATGAAAAACGGCTGTGTGGTATTTGCCATAATACAAACGAGGTACACCCCCGGTGCGACAGGGTAATAACTTAATGCCTTCTTTTTTATATGCTTTATAGCTCTTGCCGTCTGACAGGTATTTGAAACCGCATATAGATAAAGCCTTAATGGTATTATCATCGTATGAATGTCCTGGTGCAAAAAAGATTTGCGTGTTTATACCATGTTTGTTCAAAATTTCCTTACCTTTTTGAATCATGTGTATTTGTGTGTCTAACGATAGTCCGGCAAATTCTGAATCATGTCGTGAAACAATATTTCCGCGATAATGGCTGTTGAATGTGTGATATAAACCATGCATGGCAATAGTGTATCCACGTCGTTGTAAGTCCTTTATGTAGTCCCAAAAATCATTACGAACATCGCATATCATAAGATCAGGATCTTTGCAATCAGGAATCACGCCAATCAATGGTCTTATATTAAGAGCGTCCATAAGTTTTATAGCCTTTTCGAATTGCTCCCAATTCATTGTAGGACATACATCATCTATGCGAATAAGTATTTTTTTCGTCATAATAATATGTGTGTGTAAGTAGATTCTCAAAATTCTTTTTACGTTGAAAGTGCGTTATCTGTTTTCAGGTGTTTCATTCGATCAAGGATACTTGCCCCCTGATAACAGGGAAACGGAATGGGGATATAGCACTGGCTATGTGGCTGAAACCGAAGAAAACAGATGCGTCCGAGAACGTGCTTTTAATGTGAAAATGACTCCTACTTATTGTTACTACTATGGCATACAATGTTATAGACTCCTCCTATAAGAAGTAACATGTATCCCGTTACAAAAATAGTTGGTCTTTGATATACATTTACAAGGAACAGTATTGTGTAAGCAATTGCGTAACTATTCCTTTTTGCATATTTTATACCAATGATAAGTAATCCGATCCAATATACAGAGCAAGCTATAATGCCATATTCAATGATATAACTTTTATATGAAAGATTGCCTACAAAATTGTTCTGTGATAAGAAACCATTTCCGAGTCCAAATAGGGCATGCGGTGATGTGATGTAGGTTGAATAAAATCTTTCTAAGGCTTCCCCCGTTCTATTTATTGCTGATAGTTTACCATCGGTAAAAGAAAGTCGGCCTAATAGGCGCGTGATATTATCATTTGAAAATTCAATGTTATTTGCTATAACCACAATGATTATAGCCCAAATAATGATGTTGTACTTTCTCTTTATAATGCACAGATAGGTTACATACAGAATAATTGTAATAAAGAATGCTGCTGAGAATGTTAGACAACCTGCAAAGAATAGAACTAAGTTCCCTTTTTTCTTAAGGTTTAGTTTGTCTGCTATTAAGCACAAACTAAGGAATGTGCCAAAGTATCCTGGCTCATTAAAAAGCCCACATAATCGTATATAGGTATCTTCTACAACAATATACGAAAGGAAGTAATCATAGTATAGGAAAGAGTCTCCTAAGCGTGTGCCATAATACGGACAAACAATATGTGGAATGTTTATACCAAATGCAAATGATAAATAAGCAAATATACCAAATGCAGAGATTGCTATGAGATATTTGCGATAAATGGCAAATGAGTTAAGAATAACTCTCCCTTTTAGCAGACTTAATGTGAGAATGGGGAGTAATGTAAGTATACCCCAATTAGGGGACGTGTTATTGTATAAATGAAAGGTTATAACAATATACCAAAATAAACTAAGGAAAAAGAACCTCGTGTGTCTGACCCTTAATCCGTTGCCCAATAATAATAGCCAACATACACATAGGCACACGAGCGTAATGGCGTGCGCTATCCAAACGTAAGATCTTTCTGGTAAAGTACTATCTGCATGATTTATGGCCAGAGTTGATAAAATGGCTATTATAGCATAAAGTTTGCTTTGCCTTGTTTCGATGTGATTTAAGTAAAAGTCGTTGATGGCTTTATTTTCATTTATCATCAGCTTTGTCGTAATATTTTTAGTTTTTGGTCAACGAATGCAATAAGTCTTTGCTGTTCTTTATCGAAATATTCGAAATCAATAGACTCTTTAATTGGTGATAGAGAATCTCTATATAATCTATTGTTGAGCTTAAATTTACTCAACAAATCATGTATACGCACGTTCATACGTTCGTATGCTCCAACCAATGGGATCGTGAGGAATTTCTTATGATTTATCAAAGAAAACACTGTGCCATGAAAAGAATTGGTTATAACGTATTCAGCTCCTTTTATTAAGCCTAACCATTCTTCAACCGTGGCATTTGTCGTTCTGTAATAGTTCTCAACTCTATTTTGTCCTGTAATATATATGACTTTAAGTCCTTCTTTATGTGCAAAATCATAGACAGCTTGGATATCAAACTCCGATTTGTTACCAAGCATATATAAGAGTATATATTTGTCACCAACAGGAGGCTCTTGTGCTATTTGTGAATAAAAGCTTGCATTATGCATTAACGTAGGGTCCGGAAATAGGCAAGTGTCTTCCCTGCCTAATTCTCTGCACAATTTTACACCGCTCATTTCTCTACAAGAGACGAAATCAAAATCCTTTATGTATTTCCTTATGAGAAGCCGGGCATAGGCGTTAGGTGTGAGCCCTCCAAAAGATGGGGCAAATGCGCACTTTATAGAATCTTTGGGAGCGAAACTAAGATACATTATAGGGTCTGGACTTGCCCAAATCTGATCACTTCCGCATATATAAGCGTCTGCCTCTGGAGGGTTTTCTAAAATCTCATTTTTGGTCAAGGGCGCAGTACACTCCATCTTCTTTGAACGAAATTCGAAAAACTTTCTATCTGTATTGTCCGTTGCATGGGGTATCATTTTACCCCTCCGCTTCTTTAATAAAGAAAAAAGTCTCTGTGGATTGGTAATAAGCGAAAGGAGTGTGAAAGCTTTTAATGCAAAATTAGTGTATGGCGTCTGTTCGTATCTCAAAAGGAAACAGTGGTGTCCTTTCGATTGAACATATTTATACAAAGCATAACATTGCAACACTTCACCATAATTGTCATTGCTCTGTGAAAATGTAACGATTCCTATATTCATTTGTTTTTCTTTATGTTTCTAATATGTCGTATTATATTCCTCAACATCTTATTGGGTAATATCGAATATGCGAGTTTACCAATAAAAAGTCTCAACGAGAACGGCGTCTTTGCCAACTTCTCTATCTTTGCCTCAAACGTGAGTCCGTCCGCCTCAAAAAACGCCCTTCTGCCTTTCGGTTCGCTTGCCGAATGCACCAATGCAGAATTGCGCTTTACCACCTCACTGTATGCCACTTCTGTCAGTTCGGCATTTGTCTCTTGCAACAAGGCTCTTCCCTTTTCGGTATTGGCGGTTACAGCAGACATGCCACGGTCGTCGTCCAATTCTGGCAACAGGGTTTCTATGCCCCAAAAATCGCCAAGCGTAATGTCGCTGCCACTTTTCAGTTCCTTGGCAGGACAAGCGTAGCAGCTGGGACGCAGATACAAATCACGCAGGAAACCGCGCATGAACAAGTCCTTGTTCAAGGGAGAATACGAGAGCAAAACCGAATTTTTCTCTCCTGCGGCTGACGCCTTGGAGAGACCGAGAGCAAAACCGTATTTTTTCCACCCATTCCTTTTGTCGCGGAAAGAGACGGATTGTATCTTCACTTCCCCTTCACCCAATCCGTCACTTTCCGCGACAAGGGGAATACATGGGAGCAAAACCGTATTTTTTCCGCCGCCCTGACGGGCGGAAAGTCTGTTTATTTCATCGCGCAAGTATGTGCGGAACACACCTGGGCTCGGCACTCCGTGACAAATAAAGTCTACTGTCAACAAATTATCATAGTCTTTACGCAAGTACCTTTTCAATCCTGCCACCTGACATGGTGTGCCTGAATAAAGCACTTGCCGCCCCTGCTTGAGATATGTCTCTGCCTCTTTGAAAGTGTTGTTCGTTTGGCTCTGCAAATATTTTGAACCTCTGAATTTCTGAAGGTATTCAATCGTGGTGGCACAAGTATGCACCACCTTCCATTGTTGGTCAAAGGCTGCACCGAACACTACACCGCCACTCTTTATCACACGCTCGGCCAGCATGGTAAACACACCGCCCGACGAACTTGCCGCACGCACAGCCTCATTCGGGTTTTTGGCTGCAAAGGTCTGCAAGGGTTCATGGGCTGTATGTTGGTTGATGACGGGACACACCTTTTCGCATAACCCGCAGTTAATGCAGACTGAGGCGTCTGCCACTGGGTACACAAAGCCCTCGCTATCTTCGTGCAAGGTTATGCATTGCTTGGGGCAACGCTGCACACACGCACCACAGCCGCAACAGGCTTTCTTGTCTTGAATATTTATCATGCCTTGTTCCTTAAACGTGCTACAATTTGTTTGGCCGGTGCGGCAAACAAGTCTTTTTCACTCTCGTTCATGCTGAAATGCCAGAATAACATGCCATATACGATTGTAAACACTGCGCCTGCTACCACCATGAACGATACAGTTGCCGTATTGGCAAACAGGTTGTTAGCTGCATAAAGGCCAGCACACACCAACACGATTGGCACAAGGCTCATCTTGGCTATTTCACGCCAAAACTTCTTTATGTCCAACTGCTGTCTGCGCTGGTAATAGATGTTCATTATCAACACTTGACCGAGCAGCAAGGCCAAGCTCGTGGCAAAGGCACAGCCATAACCGCCATAAGGACGGGCCAACAATATGGAGAGACCCAAACTCGCCAAAGCAATGACCACATAAAGCACAGAACGGAATTTCATTTGGTTACGCGCCTGCAATATGGTTATGCCCAAATTCTGAATCAAAGGCACCGTCAAAGGCACAAAAAACATCAGACAAATGTAATAGGCATCTTCATAACCTTTTCCTGCCCATAGCTGAATGAAAGGCCGGCCAAACACGATGAATGCGGATAATATAAATGCCATCACAACATACTGCAAACGCCCCGTACGTATGAACAAATCCGAAATTTGTCTTTCATTGTTTTCACGCGTTATCATGGCAGTCACCCTTGGCAGAAACACATTGGATATGGCCATCGAAAACATCATGTACATGCTTTGCAGCTGTATGGCTATGGCATAAACTGAAATGGCCACCGCACCGCGATACACACCGAGCACGAACTGCCCCGTGCTCCAATATATGCGGTCCATTATGGCATTGAGGAATATCCAAAAACTATAAATGGAAACTTCTTTCAGAAATCCCCATTGAAATCTGCCAAAACGTATTTTGATGGAAAGGCGGTTCTTGCAGTACCACCAGTTGATGAGCAATGTGGCCACATTGAATACTGTTGTTACCACAACCATGGCTATGGCCTTGTAGCCAACTACCAACAGCAGGACCATCACCACTGGATTCAGTACTGAGCGCACTATGCTTACGAGCCGTTGAAACACAAAACGCTCATAGGCTGTCATGATGCTGCCCCAAATACTCATAGGGAATGTGAATGCCAGATTGAACGTCATGAGCCACAACATGACTCTCGTCCGACTGACCTCGGTCTCTGACATTGAACGCGAAAAAAGGTTTTCCACATTTAGCGAAAGCACACCACCAGCCACCATCGCCGCCACGCCTATTACGATGTAAAGCACCAGAAACATGCCAAACATTTCCTCTTGCTCGCGCTGCTTTCCTTCTGCTCTGAATTTGGCGGTGTACCTTACTATGGCATTACCAAAGCCAAGGTCAAGCACCGTAAGGTAGGCTATTATTGATGCCGCAAGCGAATACAGTCCGTACTCCGACTGCCCGAGCATTCTCAGCATGAACGGGGTGTATATCAACCCCACCACCATATTGAGAACTATTGACACATAATTCAGTGCCGCACCTGCTTTGAGTTGGTTCATAAAAAACGGTTTGGTTTTATAGAAACTATTACGTGCAAGCTATATCTAAAATTCCGCATTCCACCACATCTCCAGATTACTGTCCACATTTTTGCGATTATACCCTTGCACAAATAAATTAAGCAATAATTTAACTGATTTGCGTTCTTCACTTAAGGACGTGATGCGCTTCAAGTTATGGTAATGTATTCCTTTCTTAATCACCGCACAGCAAGTAGAAGAACGCTTTATCTTTGAACTTAGAATGGCTTGCTCCTTATTTGTTTCGTTGCCAGCGCTGCACATATTGTCGGATTGCCTGTTGCATCAATGATTGCATTGATTAGTACTAACTGCGTAAATAAAACAGTATATTCAGGAACTTTTTTCAGCCATAGTTGCAGTATAAAGTCGGCATTTATTATACATGGTACCGCAATTATCGATACTAAGAATACACATATAATAGTACTTCTGAATATAAGTGCCACCAATCCGTTTATATCTTTTGCTGCATATGATTTATACATTTGTGGCTTTACTGCCACAAAAAAGTTGCCTGCAAATTGATTAACTACCGAACTTATTTGAAATGCAATTGCTCTTGCACCATTTACAGCTGGGGAGAAAAAAGCATTTATTAAAAGATTTATTCCTTGGCTCCTGATGACTACTGACGTTGTTCCAAGGAAATGCCAGCCCGAGAAACCTATTAAATCTTTTGCTTCATCCTTCTTCCAATAAAAAGAGTATTTACTCTCAGCATAATTTTTCCTGCAAAAAATATAATAACATGACATTACTATAATGCTGGACAACAACATCAGTATACCATATTCTATAAGTTTATCACAATTTCCATTTGACAATATTATAACCATGATAATTTTGAATATGGCTTCAACGATTCCAATATATGCAAAGATCTTCATGTGCTCATGCGCAATCATCAATGCGTTATACGGAACAGTAATTAGCTGAAACACAAATGTTATTATTGTCAGTTGGTAAACGAGGTTTGCTGCGAATAAACGGTCTTGAGGTATAGTCATTTTAGTATTTACATACCATAAACCTATAGTTTCTGCAAAAACAATAACAAATAGAATCAAGAGGACGAAAACACTAACATTCAGACAGAACTGATGTTTCAACCTTAATCTATCTCCATTAGCTAAGGCAACTGAAAAATACCTTTGCGAAGAGGTCGCTAATGTGCCATTCAGAAAAGAGAACATTCCAACAATACCTCCCACCACATTGTAAATGCCGTAATCAACAACTCCTAAAATGTCTAATATTGCTCTGACAACAAACAAATTAACAAGCATTATAAATGCCATCCGAAAATATAGGAAAAGCGTATTTGTTGCGATTGTTCTATTATCTATTTGTCCCATTGATTTCAATAATTCATTGAATTTTAAGTCGACTACACATAAAATGCCTGAAAAAATCGACTATTTTTTGCTTGTATATTCTTTACTTTAGATAGTTATGTGTCAATTGAAAAATGATACATTGTGACAGCAGCACAGCTAAATACTAAAAATGAAACGAATATTGCAAATTATCTCAAGAATCGATCTTAGGTATAGGATCGAAACTCCCTTTTATTTCTTAATAAACATAAATTCTGGTAATCCCAACAATATTCTTTTCGACAGTAGGAACGCCTTTAGTCTTTACATTGTACTTTTTGTTACGAGCGTAAAATTCTTCTATCGTACATATCGGCCTTGCAGGATTCCCTGCGACAACGATCCCCGAAGGAACAGATTTTGTTACGACTGAGCCTGCTGCAATTAGTGCGTGGTCGCCAATAGTTACTCCAGGCATTATCAATGCTTCTGCTCCGATATAGACATAATCACCTATAACGACTTTTCCAAACGCGTCAAATGTTGGGTCAATATGTCGCACGACCTGTCCGCCGCCATGGGTAAAGATCTTGCAGGTGGTCAGCTGACAATGGCTGCCTATTGTGATTAAGTAGGGTTCCGACGACCAATGGTTTTTACCCATAAGATTGTCCTCACCAATATTTACCCCTATATGCTTTGCCCATCGTTGGGGAGGGTAAATTAGCATTCTAAGTTTTTCTACAATACGTGTAATAATGTTCATAGTAGATTAAGGTTTGAATATAAAGTTACCATCAGTACCAACTAAATCTTGTGATACCAATTCTGTTAGCACCTGATTGAATAAGGCCTCATTGGCACATTGATTGTTGATGGTTGCCAATTTGATGGTGCCATGTGCCGCAATGGTTTCAAGTATGACTTCGCGTATTTCTTCTGCCGTGGTGTAATGTCCTAAATTATCCATTAGCGTGTATTTTTTAGAGTTGCGTATTTCAGACTTTATAATACCCCGCATACCACTCTGCAAACCGTCTTAATCCCTCTCTGAGGCTGGTGGAGGGCTTGAAGCCGAAGTCCTGTTCCAAGGGGGTGGTGTCGGCGTAGGTTACGGGCACATCGCCAGGCTGCATGGGCACGAGCTCCTTGTGGGCTTCAAAATCGTAATCGTTGGGGAGAACTCCTGCGCCTACAAGTTCCTCTTGAAGTATGGTGACAAAGTCGAGCAGGTTTTCGGGGTGGTTGTTGCCAATGTTGTACACCTTGTAAGGGGGTACGGGCAGACCGTCATCGCCAGTGCGGCGCTCAGGCGCGTGCTGCATGATGCGCACCACACCCTCCACAATGTCGTCTACATAGGTAAAGTCGCGCTTGCAGTGGCCGTAGTTGAATATTTTAATGGTCTCGCCTTTTACCAGTTTGTTGGTAAAACCAAAGTAAGCCATGTCGGGACGGCCTGCAGGGCCATAGACGGTAAAGAAACGCAAGCCCGTGGACGGAATGTTGTAAAGTTTGCTGTAGGCATGCGCCATCAGCTCGTTGCTCTTTTTGGTGGCTGCATACAGGCTTACCGGGTTGTCCACCTTGTCGTCGGTGGAGTAAGGCACCTTTTTGTTGCTGCCATACACCGATGATGATGAGGCATAAACAAGGTGTTCCACCTCGTGGTGGCGGCAGGCTTCGAGTATGTTGTAAAAACCGATAAGGTTGCTTTCGATGTAGGCATCGGGGTTGGTGATGCTGTAGCGTACGCCAGCCTGTGCGGCAAGGTTTACCACCACCGAGATGTGATGCTCGGCAAACACCTTTTCTACAGCCTTTTTGTCGGCTATCGAGGCGTGTACAAAGGTCCAGTCGCGGTTAAGCGCCTCAATCTCTTTCAGTCGCTCATGCTTGATGCGCACATCATAGTAATCTGTTATGCTGTCAATGCCAATCACCTTGATGCGTTGCACATCGTGAAACAGACGCTTCACCAAATTGCTGCCAATAAAGCCTGCTGCACCCGTTACGAGCACGGTTGTACCCTCGAGGGCTATGTTATATTTTACCATAGGGCTTAGTCTCTTCTGAAAATGTCGCGTGTGTACACCTTGTCTTCAACATCGTCGAGGCAACTGTCGTAGCGGTTGGCTATGATGGCGTGGCTCTGCGCCTTGAAGGCTGCCAGGTCGTTGAGCACACGTGAGCCAAAGAAGGTGGTGCCATCTTCAAGTGTAGGCTCGTAGATGATGACCTCCGCACCCTTGGCCTTGATACGCTTCATGATGCCCTGTATGGCCGACTGGCGGAAGTTGTCGGAGTTCGACTTCATGGTCAGACGGTACACACCAATGGTGCAAGCGTGCTCCTTGGCTGCGTCCCACTGGCCATTCTCTGTGTAATAGCCGGCCTTGTGCAGCACGGCGTCGGCTATGTAGTCCTTGCGGGTGCGGTTGCTCTCGACAATGGCCTCGATGAGGTTTTCGGGCACGTCCTGGTAGTTGGCAAGCAACTGCTTGGTGTCCTTCGGCAGGCAGTAGCCGCCGTAGCCAAACGAGGGGTTGTTGTAGTGCGTGCCGATGCGGGGGTCGAGACCCACGCCCTCGATGATGGCGCGCGAGTCGAGACCCTTCATCTCGGCATAGGTGTCGAGCTCGTTGAAGTATGACACGCGCAGGGCCAGATAGGTGTTGGCAAAGAGCTTGACAGCCTCGGCCTCCTTCATGCCCATAAACAGGGTGTCGATGTTCTCCTTTATGGCCCCCTCCTGCAACAGGGCGGCAAAGGTGCGGGCTGCCTGGTGCATGGCCTCGACATCGGTCACCGACTCAATGGCGCGGTTCTCGGCCTCAAACTCGGGGGTGTCAATTATCTTGGGGTAGCCCACGATGATGCGGCTGGGGTAGAGATTGTCATAGAGGGCCTTGCTCTCGCGCAGGAATTCGGGCGAGAAGAGCAGGTTGAACTGCTTGACGCCCCGCTGCGCATACTTGAGGTAGAGGCTGCGGGTGTAGCCCACGGGTATGGTGCTCTTTATCACCATCACGGCCTGGGGGTTGACCTCAAGCACGAGGTCGATAACCTCCTCCACATGGCTGGTGTCGAAATAGTTCTTTACAGGGTCGTAGTTGGTGGGGGCGGCTATCACCACAAAGTCGGCGTCGGCATAGGCTGCACGGCCGTCGAGGGTGGCGGTGAGGTTGAGCGGCTTTTCGGCCAGATACTTTTCGATGTAGTCGTCCTGTATGGGCGAGACGTGGCGGTTGAGTTTTTCCACCTTTTCGGGCACCACGTCAACGGCTGTCACGTGATGGTGCTGCGACAGCAGGGTGGCAATACTCAGACCCACGTAGCCTGTGCCGGCCACGGCGATGCGAATATCCTTAAAGTTTTGCATATAATAGAGTTGTATTAGACGAGCACACACACAGCCAACCGAAGGCCGCGGCAGGGAGTGCTACGACCTGTTAATAACCCATTGACGGAATTCTTGGTTAACAAGTAGGCAAGTAGACTGGTTAACAAGTAGGCAAGTTGATAAGCTTAAAAGAATTTGGCAAACTTACCTGTTAACCCGTTAACTTGTTTACAAGTCCCGTCAACGCATTAAATAGAAAGGAATGAATGTGTGTTGAAAAAAGTATGCTTGGTTAGGCTGGGTATGAAAAAGAACAGAATGATGAAACATTCTGTGTGTGAAGCTTTTTTGGAAAAAAGGCGAAAGGCCTTAAGAGTCTTGTAATGCCAGCACCCAATACCCGCATCTGTTAACCAGTTCGTCGTATTCCGCCTCGCGGAGTTGGTGGGTGGGGCTGTTGGCGGGCAACTGTGCTATAAGGGCGCTGATGGCCTGCATGACGCGGGACGTGGCCGCGGTGACGGGCTCGAGTTCGGTGCTGAAACGGGGGAGGAGTGGTGCGTAATAATAGTCGGACTCCTCTACCATGAAGTGAAGCATCTCGTAGGTCTCGGCAGGGTCAATTTTGCCCTGTGCCGTGTCGGCAAGCAGCTGCTGGCGCAGCAGGTCGATGCTCTCGGCTTGGGCTGCTGCCTCGTGCTGCGTGCGCACGGGGTGAAAGTAATGGTCGATAAAGGCGTTGCGCTCGTGCAGGGCACGGGGATAGCGTGCGGCGCCCTCATGGCGTGTAGCGGCCTCGTGCTTGCCTACCTCTTCAAAACGTTCGGCGTGCACCCCCGACAGGGCTATGCTCATGCCGCCAACCTGCATTACCAGACGGCGGTCGCGTGAAATGCGTATGACGTAGCCCTCAATGCCTGCAAAGGGGCCTGAGGTGATGCGCAGCAGGGTGCGGTTTTGGGCATAATAATGAAATGGGTGGAGCAGAAAACGAATGCGCTCGGGGTCGGCTTGGGCTATGCGCATGAAGGGCGTCATCTGGCTGTGGGGTATGATGGCCACACGGCCGTTGCTGCAGTCCTTGCACAAGTGGTAGGGCGGCAGGTTGTTGTCGAGGTAGAGCTGGGTGTCGGCCGGGGTGCCTTGCAAAAACACAAGGCCGCTCACCGTGGGTACCGACAGGGAGCGGGCGCCTCCGGTGCCGTCTTTGTGGCGCGGCACGTATTTAATGCTTTTGTGTATGAAGTAGGGGCGTCCGTCGTGGCGCAGTTGTTCCTCAACAGCCCGCACCCGTTGGTTGTGTACAAAAATATAGCACCAACCTGTGGCCGGTGCATTGTCGTGGTGGAGTGGTGAACTCGATTTGGTGTACGATTTTATTGCCGGACCTGCCTGTGGGGCTGGTTCGGCGTGCTGTTTGCCTTGCAATGTGCGCGTTTTGCCATCAAGACGGCAATAGTGCGTTTGCGGGGCGGCAGAAAGAGAATTCGTACTATCCAGTGTCATAAACTCTCTTCTACATTATGTTGTCAGCTGTGGCTGGGCAGAGATTGGCTGCATGTGCAATCTCTGTAGTCCTATACGTATAGGCCCTGTCACTTGCCACTGGCGTTAACGCTTGGTGCGCAGCAGCCAGTTTTGCAACATTATTGTTCATAGTCTGCTTGCCATTTTGGGTATGAATGATTGGCAAATATCTCTATCAGTTCGTGTATGTTTTCTATTATAAACACGACCTATGGCACAAAGGTAGTGTTTTTCTTGCAATTAGGACACTTTTACACTGCAAATATTCTGCTTGTATACGCTTTATGTCTGTATTGGCACAATTAAGGTGTTCGGAAATAGTTGATTATCAGGTGTGTTGCGGAAACGTGCCTGTTTTATAATGTTAAAGTTATAATGATAAGATGCTTAAAAACCTTGGCAGACTTACCTGTAAACCCGTCAACCTTGTCAACTTGTTTACTAATTCCATAGCTTTTCTGTATCCCGCGTTAGCGGCCCAAGAGCGGAAAACTCTTAAAGGTTCGTCACACCAAAAATAGGGTGAGTCTGAAAAAACGTCATAAAAATTTGGGCAAACGCCTTCTTCCACCTTAACTTTACAAAACCAAAAGGCCCCATGCCGCTTAACAGCAAGAGCGTGGGGCGTAATAAACATATATATATGCGCCAATTCAAAGATATACGTATTGCTGTGGCTGGCACAGGCTACGTGGGCCTGAGCATAGCCACCCTGCTGTCGCAGCACCATCACGTGACAGCCGTTGACGTGGTGCCCGAAAAGGTGGAAAAACTCAACCGCCACGTCTCGCCCATACAGGACGACTACATCGAAAAGTATCTGGCCGAAAAGCCGCTCAACCTCACCGCCACCCTCGACGGCCGTGCAGCCTATGCCGACGCCGACTTTGTGGTGATAGCCGCCCCCACCAACTACGACCCTGTAAAGAACTATTTCGACACCAGCCATGTGGAGGAGGTTATCGACCTCGTGCTTGAGGTCAACCCCCAGGCCGTGATGGTGATAAAGAGCACCATACCCGTGGGCTACACCCGCAGCCTCTACCTCAAGTATGCGCAGCGGGGCGTCAAGCAGTTCAACCTGCTCTTCTCGCCCGAATTCCTGCGCGAGAGCAAGGCCCTCTATGACAATCTCTACCCCAGCCGCATCATCGTGGGCTACCCCAAGATAATTGACACCCCCGAGTTTGAGGCCGAGAACCGCGCCATTGAGTCGGTGACCGATGTCGAGGCCATGCACCAGGCAGCCCGCACCTTTGCCGCCCTGTTGCAGGAGGGGGCCATAAAGGAGAACATCGACACCCTGTTTATGGGCATGAAGGAGGCCGAGGCTGTCAAGCTCTTTGCCAACACCTATCTGGCCCTGCGCGTGTCATACTTCAACGAGCTCGACACCTATGCCGAGATGAAGGGTCTCGACTCGCGCGCCATCATCGAGGGCGTGGGTCTCGACCCCCGCATCGGCACGCACTACAACAACCCCTCGTTTGGCTACGGCGGCTACTGCCTGCCGAAGGACACCAAGCAGTTGCTTGCCAACTACCAGGACGTGCCCGAAAACCTCATCGAGGCCATTGTCGAGAGCAACCGCACCCGCAAGGACTACATAGCCGACGCCGTGCTGCACAAGGCCGGCTATTACACAGAGAATGGCCAGTGGGACGCAGCCAAGGAGCACGCTTGCACCATTGGTGTGTACCGTCTGACCATGAAGTCGAACTCCGACAACTTCCGCCAGTCGGCCATACAGGGCATCATGAAGCGTATCAAGGCCAAGGGTGCGGAGGTCATCATCTACGAGCCTACACTTGAAGATGGCACCACCTTCTTTGGCTCACGTGTGCTCAACGACCTGGCAGCCTTCAAGGCGCAGAGCCACGCCATCATAGCCAACCGCTACGACAGTTGCCTCGACGATGTGAAGGACAAAGTGTACACACGCGACCTGTTTAGAAGGGATTGAGAGTGAAATGCTGTCGTGAAATTGTTTAAGTGAAATTAAATGCGTAGCTTTACGTTCATAAAACGGAAAATGCAAAAATGGTCATGATATGACTAACAACGAATTCTGGTCTTCGGTGTCTGCTATCATTAGCAACGGCTTTAATAATGAGGATCTTGTAAAACTCGAAAACTATGCAGAGCAATTCATCAACAGACAGTTATTATTTGAACGCTACACACAAGGCGAACAGTATGGCTGCGCAGAGGGAGGTCGCCTCCATGTTATTGTCACCATACTCGCGGGAGCAGAAACTCCGGCAGATAAACTCACTGCGCCAAGGGGCAGTTTCAAAAGAGAGTGCCAACGAGCTGAGGCGCAAGCGGCAGTTTTAGAGAGTTGGGCCAAAGCTGCTGGTTGTTGGGTTGATGATATAGATGTAGCCTTTGAAAAAAGTTTTGGCAAACAACTTGCCGAGGGTGGAGAGGCGCATGTGTATGATAATGGGACTACAATAGTTAAGCGAATAGGGCTTGATTATTACATTCTGCCGGAATTAGCACTTGACCGCATAACGCTGCACAACACTTTGTTTCCTGAAACTAAATTGGTTGTGTTAGGTTTGGGTAGAACATCTGATGGAAATTTCCAGATCATAGTACAACAGACGTTCATCCATGGTACCTCACTCACAGATGAGGAAATATGCAATTATGTTGAATCGCTTGGTTTCAAATTGATAAATCCACGCAATTGGACTTATGCTACCCCGAGCATCTATCTAAGTGACATGCATAATGAAAACTTAATAAAGTCGCCTGGTGGAAATGTATTTGTTATAGATTGTGATGTGCGTATAAACACGGCGGAACTTAAATGCAATGGGACACGTCAGTTGACTAATCATGTGAGGTTTATAGAAAGCGCATTTGAAAACCCCTAACTCAAGTTTCGGATTTAGTAAAGGCGGGCTGAAAGTCCAGTGGAGCCCATAGCCCAGGGCAAGCGAAGCGGCACCCTGGGTATCGCGTGTT